>Ga0180435_10000498_pt1 | contig 41200 bp, 34 predicted proteins | sample SS_ome_3_FD_132467 | JGI IMG/M metagenome (GOLD analysis project Ga0180435, IMG submission 132467) | Hypersaline lake sediment archaeal communities from the Salton Sea, California, USA - SS_3_S_1 metaG | ecosystem: Environmental > Aquatic > Non-marine Saline and Alkaline > Hypersaline >... | reverse complement strand
TGGTCGGGGCGGTAGGATTTGAACCTACGACTTCCTGCTCCCAAAGCAGGCGCGCTGCCAGGCTGCGCCACGCCCCGATATGAAGGTTGCTACTTGGTGGGTACCTGTGTAATGCGTTGATAAAATAGGTATTGCTGTCTTAATAGTCATAATATACAAGCAGCGAGTTTAAAATTTTCGGCTACGTATCACGCTTTTTGTCTACACGCAAGCCTCGCCTGCATCTCTCATGAAATTATTTATAAGCTCAGATCGTCCGAAAAAAAATCATCGATGGCGTCACAGATATGTCCGGCCAAGGCCGCACGCCAGGCTTCGTCGTTAAGGGCCTTGGCATCCATGGGATTGGTGATATGACCAATTTCAATCAACGCGGCAGGCATCCGTGCGCCTGCCAAAACCACCACGGGTGCATTCCCGCTGTAAAATGTAAGATCTGGATACTTGGTGGACAAACGTTTTTGCAACAGCTTCACGAAATACCTGCTTTTTCCGGTCAGATGGGATCGTTGCTGTTCCCAATTTTGGATCGGCTGCGAGGATTCCGCCTGGCGGTCATCTTGAAAACCAGCGCCAGCAGATGGCCCCTTGTTACCCTCATAATAAAATACGGATATACCCCGCGGATTGCTGCGATAGCTGGCGCCGGTATGAAGGCTGATAAACAGATCGGCCTTGTTGTGGTTCGCCATTGCTGTTCGATCAAACAGCGATACCTGATAATCATCCTTGCGCGTTAATATAACGTGATAGGACGTTTTCAGTCGTGCTGTCATGGCTTTGGCAAATGTCATCACGATATTTTTTTCAATTGCATTTTCGGGACCACGGGCTCCACTGTCCCTGCCGCCATGACCCGGATCCAGCACGATTATTCTGGTCTTTTTCGGCTGCCGGTTGCTTTCTTGGGCGTATGCAGCCGACAGGCCAACTATGAGGATACAAATTAGCGTGCCCACAAGTATGCAAGATCGAAATTTGCCAGTTGGTACCTTTTGACGTGGTATTATTTTTTTTAAAGGTTTTGACGCGGCAGGACCCACGTCGTCGCCTGGGTCCATTTTGATTCGGATCTCAATTACCAGCTGAGCGATTTTTCTGAAATATACTGACATAACAAGTATTTTGGCGGATTGTTCTTGACACTCATACAGTTTGATATTACTTTTCCGGAACTTGTTTCTGCTTGAATCTGACCGGTTTTGGCAGGAAAGTCAAGATGCGAGAGTGGCGGAATTGGTAGACGCACTGGACTTAGGATCCAGCTCTGGCGACAGAGTGGGAGTTCAAGTCTCCCCTCTCGCACCAACAAGCAATTTTCATCCTGGACCTTTCATGGAGCAAAACAAATTCCATGGCAAGTCCAGGCCGAGTGCCTGGCAGTCATCAGATGTCAGGCACTCGGTATATTATGCCTGAAGTTTGCGTGAATTTGATAAGTACTTTGGTTGACTCATCAAATTCACGCAAACTTCAGGGAAACGAGAAAGGAAAGCCATGAAAGTCAACGTAGAAGATGTCAGCAGTGTCAAGAAAATATTGCATATCGAGATTCCAAAGGAAACCGTGGGGGCCGAACTCGACAGTGCTTATCAGAATCTAAAAAAGAATGCCAACGTCAAAGGGTTTCGTCCCGGCAAAGCGCCACGATCTGTTCTGGAGCGGCTGTATAGGAAAGATGTTCATGCCGATGTTTCTTCGCGTCTGATCCAGACCTCCTTTGCCGATGCGATCAAGGAAACTGAGCTTCAGATCATCTCCATGCCCCAGGTGGACCCTCCCGAGCTGACGTCCGGAACGGATTATACGTATGACGCCAAAGTGGAAATTAGGCCGGCGTTGACGGATCTAGACATCAAAGGTTTGAGTCTGAAACGCACCAATTATCAGGTCGGCGAAGAAGAAATGCAGGCGCAGCTAAGCATGCTGCAGCAAAATATGGCCAAGCACGTTAGGATTGAGGAAGACCGACCGGTTCAATCCGATGACTTTGTATTGATCGATTATGAAGGCTTTAAAGACGGTCAACCCTTTGCTGAAACCGCAAAAACCGAGAATTTCAGCCTGCAAGTAGGATCGGCTCACATATCCACAGATTTTGACGACAATCTGATTGGCAAGAATGCCGGAGACAAGGTTGAATTTGAGGTGACCTTTCCAGAAGACTACCATAATGAAAAGTTAAAAGGTCTTACAATTCAGTTTCAGGTAGATATCAAAGAGATCCGTAAACAGGAGATTCCTGAATTAAATGATGATTTTGCCAAAAGCATGGGGCAATTTGAATCTTTAGAAAACTTGAAAAATGTGATAAAAGATAATCTTGCAGAGGGCTATGAAAAACGTATCGAGCAGGAGCTAAACGAGCAGATTTTTGAACAAATCATCCAAAAAACTGATTTCGAGCTCCCGGATGCCATGGTTGATTTTGAGCTCGAAAACATCGTCGCAGACACCGAGCGACGATTCGCATACCAGAATACTTCCATGGAGGAGGTCGGGCTCACAAAAGAAAAGCTTCAGGAACAGTATCGTGGAACCGCTGAGCAACAGGTGCGGCGCCAAATCATCCTGGGAAAGGTCATCGAACAGGAAAAACTCGAGCTTAGCGACGAAGAGTTAGCGTCCGGTTATGCGGACATGGCCAAAAACTTCAACCAGCCGGTGGAACAAATCAAGAGCTTCTATGACCAAAATCAAGAGCGTCTGGACTTTTTTAAACACGCCTTGCTTGAAAAAAAGGCGATTAAGCTTATTATTGAGAATAGCGTTATAGAAGACGTTAAACCTGAAAAAGAAACGCCGGCCGACGAAAAAAATGATTAAGGGTATAATTCGGGCCTGACCCGCCTATTTTTCAAGTAAGGAGACCTATTGTGCCATTAATACCAATGGTTATCGATCAAAGCAGCAGAGGTGAGCGCGCCTATGATATTTATTCGCGACTGCTCAAGGACAGAATTGTATTTCTGGGTACGGCGATGAATGATGAGGTCGCCAATCTATTGATTGCCCAATTTTTATTTTTGGAATCCGAAGATCCTGATAAAGACATCAATTTTTACATCAATTCACCCGGGGGCATCGTAACATCCGGCCTGGCTGTATACGATACCATGCAGTACATCAAACCGGATGTGACCACGGTCTGTATTGGACAGGCTGCCAGCATGGGAGCCTTATTGCTCACTGCCGGGGCAGCTGGAAAACGCTATTCGCTTCCCAATTCACGCATTATGATCCACCAGCCCATGGGTGGTTTTCAGGGTCAGGCTTCTGACATTGAAATCCAGGCCAAAGAGATATTGCGGATGAAGGAGACTCTCAATGAGATCCTGAAAAGCCATACTGGAAAAAGTCTGAAACAGATCCAGAAAGATACGGATCGGGATTATTTTATGAGCGGTGTCGAAGCCAAGGATTACGGCATTGTTGATCATGTGATCCGAAACCGGGAAGATCTCGACAAAATCGCCGAGATGGAGGCCAAATAATGGCGATCAAAGAAGAAGGTAACGATAACCTGTTCTGTTCGTTTTGTGGCAAAAATCAGAAAGAAGTCACCAAACTCATTGCCGGACCGGCGGTCTATATCTGTGATGAATGCATTCAGCTGTGCAGCGAAATCATTGAAGAAGAAACCAAGAAAGATGCCGGTGACGTCCAGAATCTCCTGGTTCCCATAGAAATTAAGGAGATGCTGGATGAGTATGTGATTGAGCAGGAATCAGCCAAGAAAGTCCTGGCTGTAGCGGTATACAACCATTACAAACGTTTAGAGGCCCAGGCCCAGGTAAAGGGTGATGTGGAACTGCAGAAAAGCAATATCCTTCTCATCGGACCGACTGGATGCGGCAAGACCTTACTGGCCCAGACATTGGCACGGTTTTTAAAGGTGCCTTTTACAATTGCCGACGCCACCAGCTTGACCGAAGCCGGCTATGTGGGTGAAGATGTCGAGAATATTATTCTTTCGTTGTTGCAGAACGCCGACTATGATGTGGAAAAAGCCAAGCGTGGCATTGTCTACATTGATGAGATCGATAAAATAGCGAGCAAGTCTGATAATCCCTCCATCACCCGCGATGTAAGCGGCGAAGGTGTGCAGCAAGCACTTCTCAAAATCATTGAAGGAACCACAGCGAGTGTGCCGCCCAAAGGTGGGCGCAAGCACCCGCAGCAGGACTTTGTAAAGGTGGATACTTCCAACATCCTATTTATCTGTGGCGGTACTTTCAATGGGTTGGATCAGATCATCCAGCGCCGACTGGGCAGCAAGGCCATGGGGTTCGGTGCCAACATCATTAAAAAAGAAGATCGAACCATCGGCGATATTCTACGCATGGTTCAGCCAGAGGATCTGATTAAATTTGGTCTGATTCCCGAATTTTTGGGCCGGCTTCCGGTGGTTGCCACCTTGGGCGAACTCGATGAGGCTTCCCTGATTCGAATTCTGACGGAACCGAAAAATGCCCTGGTCAAACAGTTCCAGCATATGTTTGAGTTGGAAGGGGTTAACCTTCGATTTACTGACAGCGCGCTTTCGGCTGTATCGACTGAGGCGCTGAAGCGTAAATCAGGGGCCAGGGGACTTCGGGCCATCATGGAGACGAGCATGCTCGACATCATGTATACTCTCCCTTCGACCGAGAATGTGAAAGAATGTGTGATCGGAGAAGACGTGGTTCTAAACAAGGAAGCACCGATTCTGTTATATGAGCAAACTAAAAAACAAGCCTAATAAAAAATCGGTGAGCGATTTTTTATCAGTCGTTTCAAATTGAGCGATTGTCGCGGTTGCTGCAGCTGCAAGCAAGATTTTAATTTAGAATTCTTAAAAGCTGAAACGCTCATTTGAAGAAGGAAATATTATGGTCAACATGCCTAAAATGTTTAAGAGTGATGAACAGCTCTCAAGTCAGCACCTGCTACCGTTACTGCCCCTGAGGGACATCGTGGTTTTTCCCTACATGGTTGCACCTTTATTTGTAGGACGCGAAAAATCCGTTAGCGCCCTGGCGACCGCCATGGGTACGGATAAGCGCGTATTTCTGTCCACCCAGAAAAAAGCGGATGTGGACAGCCCCACTGAAAAGGACATCGCCGAGATTGGCGTCATCGGCAATGTTATGCAGCTGTTGCGTCTTCCGGACGGAACGGTTAAGGCGCTGGTGGAGGGCAAACAACGGGCGCGTATTAAACGTTTCATCGCCAACCAGGAATTCTTTCAGGTAGAGGTGGCGGAACTTGCCGAGCCGGATGAATCCGCAACCGAAATCACAGCCCTCCAACGGGCCCTTTTAGAGAATTTCGAAGCCTATGCCAAGCTTAACAAAAGCATTTCTAAAGAATTGACCAGCAGCGTGGCGGCCATCTCGGATTCGTCCCAGTTGGCGGATACCATCGCGGCCCATTTTTCTTTTAAGATCGAGGATAAACAAAAACTGCTGGATACCCTTTCGCTGGTGGAGCGGCTTTCGCTGATGCTGACCTTGACCAATATGGAGATTGAAGTCTTCCGGATGGACCAGCGTATTAAAGGCCGCGTCAAAAAGCAGATGGAAAAGACGCAGAAGAATTATTACCTGAATGAACAGATGCGTGCCATCCGCAAAGAAATGGGAACTGAAGATGATCCGGGTGATGAGCTCAAGGACCTGCAAAAAAAGATCAAACGCAAACGCATGTCCAAGGAAGCCAACAGCAAGGTCTGGCAGGAATTTCGCAAGCTCAAGATGATGACGCCCATGTCGGCCGAAGCCACAGTTGTGCGCAACTATGTTGACTGGCTCATCAGTCTGCCATGGTTCAACCGCAGCCGGGTCAACAACGACATTGACCAGGCCGAGGTCATCCTCAACGAAGACCACTATGGTCTGGATAAGCCCAAAGAGCGCATTCTGGAATATCTGGCGGTTCAGAGCCTGATGAGAAAGATCCGGGGACCGATTCTGTGTTTTGTGGGCCCGCCTGGTGTGGGCAAAACCTCCTTGGCAAAATCCGTGGCACGCGCCACCGGTCGAAAATTCGTGCGACTGTCATTGGGTGGCGTGCGCGACGAGGCCGAGATTCGTGGCCACCGCCGGACCTATATCGGAGCCATGCCCGGCAAGATTATCCAATCTTTGAAAAAAGTGGGTGCCAACAATCCGGTATTTTGTCTGGATGAAGTCGATAAAATGAGTATGGACTTCCGGGGCGATCCTTCCGCGGCCTTGCTGGAGGTATTGGATCCCGAGCAAAATTTCAGTTTCAATGACCACTATCTGGATGTGGATTACGACCTCACGGATATCCTGTTCATTACGACGGCCAATACCTTGCCGGATATTCCCTTACCCTTGCAGGACCGTATGGAGATTATCCGGCTGCCGGGTTATACCGAATATGAGAAATATCATATCGCCAAAGATTTTCTGGTTCCCAAACAGGTCAAGTTAAACGGTCTCGAAGACCGCAAGGTTCAATTCACCAAATCGGCCTTGTCGACCATTATCCAACGCTATACACGCGAAGCCGGTGTCCGAAACCTGGAACGTGAAATTTCATCTATCTGTCGGAAGGTTGCCCGGGAAATTCTAAAAACAGATGCGGATAAGGTATATCGTATCACGGGCAAGACGGTTCAGAAGCTATTGGGACCGCCACCGTTCAAGCATAGCCAGATCGAGGAAAAAGACCAAATCGGCCTGGTTAATGGTCTGGCCTGGACCCAGGTGGGGGGTGAGCTTTTGGCTGTGGAAAGCCTGATGATGCCGGGCAAGGGTAAGCAGATCGTCACGGGCAAGCTGGGTGATGTCATGAAAGAGTCGGCCCAGGCAGCGGTCAGTTATGTGCGGTCGCGCGCCAGACAGCTCAGGATCGACGAAGAGTTTTATAAAAATTACGATATCCATATTCATATCCCGGAGGGTGCCATTCCCAAAGACGGACCCTCGGCCGGTATCACCATGTGTACCTCGATTGTGTCCACCTTGGCCAAACGGCCGGTATTCCGCGATCTGGCCATGACCGGCGAGATCACCTTGCGGGGCCGTGTTTTGGCCATTGGCGGTTTGAAGGAAAAGATTCTGGCAGCCCATCGGGCTGGAATCAAGAAGATCTTGATTCCCAAGGAAAACGAAAAGGACCTCAAGGATATTCCCAAAACAATTTCCAAACAGCTTGAGATTGTTCCGGTGGAACATATGGATGAGGTTTTGAGCCATGCCTTGATTCTGAAGGAGGGCGAAACCACTTTTCAACGCAGTGACATGCTGTTTGACATGTCCGCGGAGGAGAGGCCGGAGGATCGCACATCCATTAATTAGACATATTCAACCGAATGAATTTGCTTGAATATTTTTTAATTGACATTGATATTCAATGCTGGTACCAGTACGATCTTTGAAGAGCTAGCCAGTATTCAAATTGTGGGCGGGTAGCTCAGTTGGGAGAGCACCGGCCTTACAAGCCGGGGGTCACAGGTTCAAGCCCTGTTCCGCCTACCAGGAATTGCTGGCGCAATTCACATTTGGCTATTTACTTTGAGCCTATGGCCGCGACTGGCAACAGGCTATCAGCTAACAGTAAAACCACAGGTTTTTTCGGGGGCGTAGTTCAGTTTGGTCTAGAACGCCGGCCTGTCACGCCGGAGGTCGCGAGTTCGAGTCTCGTCGCTCCCGCCATAATAATAACAGGCACTTAGAATCAATTCTGAGTGCCTGTTTTATTTCTATAGCGAATGTCAAAAATATGTTCCGTTATAAAATGGCTGAAAAGGCGTCCCCTTTTGACGATATGGGAGCGGTAATCTGACAACCGCTATAAGCAACGCAATACCCAACATGCATGACAGAAAAATGGTTCTCACGATAAAATTTAGCTTTGGGCCTGAATATCTATCGAAATAACACGGGTTCCATCTGTCGATTGTCCGTCAATTAAATTATTGACATAATCAAAGTCCCAATATTCCAGAAGTACCGGCGAACCTTGCAGGGCCACATTGAGGATGGCCGATGAAATTCCGAAAGTGCCTTCAGTGCCCATGGTTGTTGTACCGACCTGGAGATTGAACGCATTCTGCACAAAAACCGATCCCACATTCTTGGGAGGTCCGGTTACAAGCTCGACATCGTACTGGTAGGATTTCTGTTCAATCAAGAATAGATTCCCAAGGAAATCATAATCGTAATAATCGATGATGATATTCGCCCGACCGTAATATGTCGTGGTATCCACAACGCCGCCCGAGTCGTTGTTGTCCTCTGAATCTGAATCTCCGTTTCCATCACCACCGGGACAGCCTGCAACCAACAACAAACAGAACAGTCCCATAACAAGGCCAATAATGGGTTAACTTTTGGATTGCCGCATGATCGTCTCCTATTAGTCAAGCCGCAAAGTTTCGATGTATCGTCGAACAAGTTAGGCAAATATACAGACACACCGAGATTCGGTTTGTTGAATAACGGGTGAAAAAATGGGCTACTATGAAACAGAAGGCTTTTATTGAAATGTTATCGTTCAATTTGTGCCTTCCACACTTCTTTGGGAAATGTCTGATACGTGCCGGGCCATAGATATTGAAAATATTTATAACAGTGTGACCGGATCTGTCAAACCCGTGTGGTAATCTGTGTGAAAATAAACAAAAGGAGCGCAAACATGATTACACAAGAAATTTACACAGACTACAATGACCATTTTGAATATTTTGGGAACACTGAGATCGAACATATCCGCAAGCAGGGTGAAACTGTCATTAAGCACGACTGGATTAATTTTGACAGTGTTGATGAGGCCATGGAATTTTTCAATGATAGATGCGGGGAATGCGGGATGGGCGTGGGGTATTGTGCGTGAGATTGGTGCTTTCCGATAACCAGGCTTAATTTTACCATTTGACTTCATCGCTTTGTAAAATAGCCGCGAGTGCCCCCATGATTTTTGTCACCGACTTGTACTTTGTAATTTCGATAGGCACCCGGATTGTTGCCTTCATCTCCGACCCCCTGAGTTACCAATAGGTGAACATCCCCTACAAACTTTTCTGTTACGTCTAAAGGCCCCCCAGGATCATTTAATGTTTGCACGAAATCATATGCAGCTTTGAGATTCAATATTTCTTTCGCATCTTTTAGAACATGGTTTTGACAATTGCCATCGGTTCGCGTTAGGGTCTTTTGCTGATGATTCGCCTTTCTTTCGATATGCTGTATTGGCTACAGGAAGGTTCAATTCGGCGAACGCCGCGTCGAAGACTTTTTGCGGGGAGCTTTATTGTGGTTGTTCACATGTCAATTTTTTAACGAGGAGCATCGATGGCAGTTAGACGGAAACTTGTGACCATTGGCGGCGGCAGCGGGCAATTTGCCCTGTTGTCCGGATTGCGCGAGCTGGCGGGTGTCGCTATTACCGCCGTTGTTTCCATGGTGGATTCCGGCGGCAGCACCGGTCGCCTGCGGGATGAATTGGGAATCCTACCACCGGGGGACATCTTGAAATGCGTTCTGGCGCTCTCGCCCCATCCCGATATGGTGCGCAATCTTCTGCTCAAACGTTTTGTCAAAGACCGGCGCCTTTCCGGCCACAATGCGGGTAACATGCTGCTTACCATGCTTTCGCGGTATACAGGCAGTTTTCCGGCAGGGATCAATGCACTGGCGGAAATACTGGAAGTTGGCGGAACGATCCTGCCCGTAACCATTGACCGGGCAACCCTGGTGGCGGAACTGACTGATGGGGCCAGGATATATGGTGAGGCTGCCATCGATATGCCCCGGGGTACCCAACGGGAACAGATCCGGGATGTATATCTGGTGCCGCACCATAGCGACGGCATTTCGGTCTACCCGCCGGTTTTAGAGGCGATCGACCAGGCCGACTATATTATCATCGGCCCCGGTGACCTGTTTACCAGCATCCTGCCAAACCTTATCGTTTCCGATGTAAAAGAAGCGCTGCAGGCCACACAGGCAAAAATCATATTTATCGTCAACATCATGACCAAATTTGGCGAAACACACCAGTTTGCCGGTCGGGATTTTGTTGCCAAGCTGGAGGAAACCATCGGTAAACAGTTGGATTACATCGTGCACAATTCCAAAAAACCTGCGGAAAAAGTGCTCCGACTTTACGCAAAACAAAAGGCACGTTATGTGGAGGTGGATCGCAGACTGCCTTTCTGGCAAAACCGCACCATCCACGCTGCCAATATATTGGATACCACCGGCGGCATCGTTCGCCATGATTCAACCAAATTAGCCGCCTTATTGCAAAAAATTATGATCTAATGGATAATTGATTCCTGCTTGCCCCTGAAAACGATTCACACCCAGGCCATTTTTCTGTGAAAGGTTGAATCCGGAATTGGAAGGATTTCGGAATGTTGACCTTTCGAATAGGCGCACCGGCGTCGCATTTCATAAAATCGTGGAAGACAACTTTATTTCTGTTGACAAATATATTAGAACACTAGTATATCAGTAAGTATCTTATTTAATACCGTTCATCCAATCTTTCTAAAGCAGCCCGGATACGCGAAAGGATGTTGCGTCTGGTATGGCCCCAACCAACCTCAATCACCATCAGCTATTGCGAACCCAGGTTTACGAATATCTGCGTGAGGCCTTGCACAACGGCAAGATTAAGCCCGGGATGTTTATCAGTATCAATCAGGTGGTTAAAGAACTGGGTATGAGCCGGACACCCTTGCGGGACGCTTTGCTGCAGCTGCAAACCGAGGGATTTGTGACCTTTCTGCCCCAGCGCGGCATCCGCATCAACACCATAGACGATAGTGATTTAGTTGATATTTATGAAATGCTGGGGGCCCTCGATTCCCGGGCTTTGCTCTCTGTTTGTGGACAGCTAGGCCCCAGAGAAGTCGCGAAAATGAAAAAGATCAACGAGCAGATGCTGAAGGCGATTCATAAGAAAAGGTTTGATCGCTACTTTGAACTCAACCGGGATTTTCACAATGTGTACCTGGATCTTTCTACCAACAAGCCCCTGTTGAACCACGTAAATATTCTACGGCAGCGGCTTTTTGAATTCGGTGCCAAGGGGGACTGGCTGGAAAAGGTACCCCAACTTAATTACACGGAGCATCTGTCCATGATCGACCTGCTTGAAGCCGGACATTGTCGGGAGGCGGCGGACTTTATGCGGGATGTGCATTGCGCTATCAACTGGTAACTTCACCGCTGCATAAACGACATGGCAAGCCCTTGGCAATGACTTGTCGGTATCGCCTAGATCGTTCCGACAAACGCATTTGGTGGGTGCAATCCCAGGCGATTTCCAGGATCATATTTTTTCGTCATTTGATTAACCAAATAAGAAAGGAGGAAAGGAAAATGCAATTGATGATGAAATGGTTAACGGTATTTCTAGCGATGGTTCTTATGGCCGTGCCTGCGGGTGCTGCTGAGAAAAACATGGTCTATTCTTCACCCTACGGCATCACCACGCTGGATCCCAGCGTCTCCTATTCCACGGAACTGCGATACATGGCCAACATGTATGAAACCCTTATCAGGGTCAACCCACCGGGCAGCAAGGAGCTGTTCAGCTATGTCCTGGCCACCGGATTTACGGCTTCCGATGACAGCTTGGAATACACCTTTACCCTGAGAAAAGGGGTTAAATTCCATGATGGCACCCCTTTTACGGCCGAAGCCGTCAAATTTTCCATCGAGCGCACTAAAAAGATCGGTAAAGGAGCAGCTTTTATCTGGGGCGACCTGAAAGCGGTCCAGGTTATGGATGATTATACGGTAAAGATAATTCTGAAATCACCGGCACCACTGCCCGCCATCGCCGCCTCGGCCTATGCCTCCTATATCATGAGCCCTGCCGTGGGAGACAAGGGGCAGGAGTGGTTCGACGCGGGTAACGACGCCGGCACCGGTCCCTACACCCTGAAGAACTACAAAAGCGGTGAAAGCTGGATTCTGGCCAAGTTCGACGACTACTGGGGCGGCTGGAGCGGTAAGCATATCGAGAATATTCTGGTGAAATACACCAAGGATGCGCTGGTTCAGTTGACGATGCTGCAGTCCAACGAGGCCATGCTGGCGGCAAGGTTGCCCATCGACTCCTATGACAAGGTCAGAAAGGCGGCCAACACCAAGGTTCTCGACGGACCGAGTTATTTCAATTACATGGCTTTTTTCAACACCAGGCGTCCACCCCTGGATCGGCAGAATGTCAGAAAGGCCCTGGCCCATGCCATCCCATACGACGACATCATTGAGATCGGTTTTGACGGGGCGGCCACCCAGGCCCGCGGCCCTGTTCCCAAGGGGCAGTTCGGTCACACAGAGGATGTTATTCAGTATGAATATGATCTGGAGAAAGCCAAACGGTTACTGGCCCAGGCCGGTTATCCCAACGGTGGCTTCAAACTGACCCTGACCCATACAGCCGAAAATGTGTCGCAAGGGCGATTTGCCCCTCTGATTCAAAGCGAATTCAAGAAACTGGGCATCGATGTGGAGGTCAAGGGCATTACCTGGTCCCAGCAATGGGCGATGGCCAGGGAAAATCCGTCAGAAGCCCAGGATATTTTTCTCCTGTTGTGGTGGCCCACCTACAGCGACCCATACGAAACCCTCTATTCGCTGCTGCACAATGAAAAAGACAAACCGGTCTGGAACCTGGCCTACTATGTCAACCCGGCCTATGACAACATGATCAGAAAGGCTTATGAAACGGCTGGCAGCAATCCTGAAAAGGCCCTGGAACTCTACGTCCAGGCGCAGAACATGGTGCAGAAGGATGTACCCGTGGCCTGGCTGGTCGATGTCAAGCAGACATGGCCCATGAACCGGAGACTGCAGGGATTGGTCACCAACCCGGCTTACCCCGGGGTGCCCTTTTTCTATGAGATGTATATCGAATAGCTTTAATTCCAGCGGGGCTGTGTTTCTCAACCGAGGCCTGCAGGACGTCAATTCAAGGGAGCTGCTAAGTCTGTTAGGCTGCAGGCTATTAGGCTGTTAGCCGCCTATAGTCTACAGCCTACAGTCTTATGAGATAAATGGTATCCAAAGTAGGTCTTGTGATTGTCAATAAGAACGATTGATTTGATTGAACGAAATGACCTTGCTTCTATTTATTTTTAAACGACTGACCGGACTTGCTGGCCTGCTGCTGGTACTTAGTATGCTGGTCTTTTTCTTTACACGGGCGATCCCCGGTGACGTGGCCGCCCTGTATGTGGGGGGCAACGCCAAGCCCGAGCAGATCGAAAAGGCCCGGCAGGAGCTGGGGCTGGATAAGCCGATTCATATACAATATCTGCGTTACATGGGTCGGTTGTTTCACGGTGACCTGGGACTTTCATTGAGAACCCACCGACCGGTTTTAAAAGACCTGTCGGAAAAAATCCCCATGTCCCTGGAGTTGGTGATGCTGGCCCTTGGGGTTGCGGTTCTCATGGGCGTGCCTCTCGGAGCCATTGCCGCCATTAAACAGGGTTCTTGGTTGGATGAACTGATCAAGTGGTTCACGGCGGCAGCCGTCAGCATCCCCATTTTTTTTCTGGCCCTCCTGCTGCAGTTGGTTTTTTTTGATCAGCTGGGTTGGTTTCCGTTGCAGGGTCGGCTGGACAGTATGCTGGAGTTTACCCACCCCATCGAGTTGATTACAGGCTTCAGTTTTGTGGACAGCCTGGCTACGGGAAACTATACCGCCTTTTTCAACGTTGCCTGGCACATGGTGTTGCCGGTGTCTGCGCTTGCCCTGGGTTCCTTAGGATTTATTGCCCGGCTGACGCGTTCCTCCCTGCTGGAGGTCATGAACCAGGATTATATCCTGGCAGCAAGAGCGTCGGGCATCAGCGAGGGTGTACTCTATTTCAGGTATGGGCTGCGCAACGCCCTTTCACCCATCCTGACCGTTATCGGGCTGTCGGTTGCCGTGCTGATGTTGAACACATTTTTTGTGGAAGTGATTTTTAACTGGCCGGGTATCGGTTATTATGCCCTGATGGCCATTACCAGTCTCGATTTTCCGGCCATGATGGGGGTCTGCTTTACCATCGGCTCCATCTATGTGTTGGCCAATACCACCACGGATATTCTGCGCAGGCTGGTCGATCCCCGTATCAAATGATGCGGATTATTGAACATGCAAACCAACGATTTTAAAAAATTGGCCCGGGAAGCCCTCGCGGACCATCGTAAAGCCAGAGCGTATAAGCTGCGGCTGTTCCTGAAGAAAAAGCTGGCGGTTCTTTCGAGCCTGGCTTTATTGATCATCATGCTGTCAGCCATTTTTGCACCCTGGGTGGCGCCCTATCCGGATCAGGGCCGGGGTGACATCAATTTGGAAGAACGGTTACAACCTTTTTCAAAAAAGCATTTTCTGGGGACCGATATTTACGGCCGAGATCTGTTGAGCCGGGTCATTTTCGGGGCACGTGTTTCCGTGTTCGGCGGTTTTTTTATCGTGATTATGGCCGCGTTGATCGGTGTGCCCTTGGGGTTGTGGGCCGGATACCGTGAAGGGGTGTCCGGAGCCGTTATCATGCGGACCGTAGAGCTGGTGCTCTCATTTCCATCGGTATTGGTGGCCTTGGGTATTTCGATTGTGGTGGGTGCCGGATCCATGACAGCTCTGATTGCGTTGGTTATTCCCTGGTGGCCCTGGTACACGCGCGTGGTGCAGGGTGAGGTATTGTCGCTAAAAAACATGCTGTACATCGAGGCTGCCCAAATGCTGGGTTACGGCCACTTCTATATCCTGTTTCGTCATGTGCTGCCCAATATTCTAGCGCCGGTCATTGTCCTGATGCTGCTGGACGTTGGTCCCGCCATTATATCGATTGGCGTGCTCAGTGCCCTGGGTCTGGGTACCCAACCCCCCAATGCAGACTGGGGGCTCATGGTCTGGAGTGGAGCCCAGAACCTGCTGGGTGAATGGTGGATCGCCATTGTTCCCGGCTTTGCCATGTTTCTGCTGGTGACGGCCTTCAACCTTTTTGGGGATGCCCTGAAAGATATTCTGGATCCAAATTAAACCAATGCATATGTCGCATAAGACACACCAAACACCCATTCTCAGTGTAGAAGACCTGAGTGTCAGTTTTGGCGGGTCCAGGGGCAGCGCCAAAATACTCGAGGGAATAGAATTTGAACTATATCCCGGTGAGGTTCTGGCCCTGGTGGGAGAGACAGGCTGTGGCAAAAGCGTCACCGCCAAGTCGCTGTTGGATCTGATTCCCCAGCTGTCTCGCAACCGCTCGGGACGGGTCGCTTTCAATGGGAGGGACCTGCTCGACCTTTCCAGCCGGGAACTGGGTAAGGTGCGGGGCCACTCCATCGCCATGATATTTCAAAATCCCCAGTCCAGCATCAACCCGGTGTTTACGCTGGGTGAGCAGATGTGCCGGCTGATCCGTATGTATCTGCCGGATGAAATAAAGACCCTTTGTAAACAGAAAATGGTGAAAGAAAAAGCGGCGACCAAGCAAATAGCGCAGGAAAAACTGGCCGAGGTGGGTTTGACTGAAACGGATCGTCTGTTGAAGTCTTATGCCCACGAAATCAGCGGGGGTATGGCCCAGCGCTACAAAATCGCACTGGCACTATTGAGCTCGCCGGAAATTTTGATAGCCGATGAAGCCACCTCGGCACTGGATGTGACCGTTCAGGCCCATATACTCAGACTTTTAAAGGAGATGTCTCAGAAAAAGGGCACGGCAATCCTTTTCATCACCCACGATCTGGGTATTGCCGCGCAAATATGTGATCGGGTGGCGGTGATGTATTCCGGGCGTATCGTGGAAATCGGCAGCACGCTGGATATTTTTCAAAAGCCCCTGCACCCCTATACACGGGGCCTGCTCGAGGCGGTCCCTAAACTGGGGAGGAAAGAGCCCTTGCGTTTTGTTTCCGGTATGATACCCGATCTGGCCAACCCACCGGACGGCTGCCGGTTTCATCCGCGCTGCGATCACACGCGGGCGGTTTGCAGCAAACAAAGACCAATCATAATTGAAAAAGAGGATGGGCATTTCGTGACGTGTCATTTATACAGCGCCACGCTGCCGGACGAATAGCATGTCGGATGTGTTGATCGATCTGAGCCATATCAAGACCTATTTTCCCCAGAAGAAAACGCTGATGGGAAAGGTAAGCACATGGGTGCGGGCGGTAGACGACGTGACCCTGAAAATTCTGCGTGGTGAGTGCCTGGGACTGGTGGGGGAGTCCGGCTGCGGAAAGAGCACCCTGGGTCGAACGATTTTGCGACTGGCGCCGGTATTATCGGGGACTATCCGTTTCAATGGTGTGGAAATACAGCATCTGGACGAAAAAGCGTTTCAACCCTACAGACCCAAGATGCAGATGGTTTTCCAGGATCCACGCGCTTCGCTGAATCCCAAAATGAAAGTCATGCAGATTTTGTCGGAAGCGCTGGCTATTTGCGCGCATGTCGAAAAAATCCAGTACGCCCAAAGAGCCACAGAACTGATGGACATGGTGGATCTGCGTCCCGAGCACCTGTTTCGCTATCCGCATGAATTTAGCGGCGGTCAGCAGCAGCGCATCTGTATTGCCAGAGCGCTGGCCACACAGCCCGAATTTTTGGTGTTTGACGAGGCCACCAGTGCCCTGGATGTGTCGGTCCAGGCCCAAATCCTCAACCTTATGGCGGATTTGCAGAAGCGTTTGAACCTGACCTTTCTGTTTATCAGCCACGATTTGAGCATCATGGAACATATCTGCCATCGGGTGGCGGTCATGTATGCCGGCCAGGTTATGGAAATTCAGGATGCGGATGCGTTGTTTGCCTCTCCCAGGCACCCGTATACCAAAGCATTGCGTGATGCCGTACCGATCGCGGATCCAACCCAAACCGATGGGATGACCATCCTGGAAGGAGAAGTGCCCAGTCTGCTGGATCCGCCTCAGGGCTGCCGGTTTCACCCCAGATGCAAGCATGCCACCGGGCGATGCAAACAAGAGAGCCCCAAGGCTGATGTGATCAAACTCGGCAACTGGGTTCGTTGTCACCATCACCTAAGGTTGTGGAAGAGAGGCCTGCTGAGCGATTAGCCTTGGCTTTTTTTCAACACATTTTATATGGTCTTTTTCTAAACGATAAGGAAGAACAATGAGTCGACTTTTGGGCCTTGGTGCCTGTCAAATGGAATCGAACTTCGGGGATATTCAGTCCAATCTGGATGCCCTGGACAGACATATTCGGAGTATCAAATTTTACAGCCCCTGGGTCCGATTGGTGTGTGCACCGGAACTCATCATCCCGGGGTTGTCCCGGATGAAGGATACGGCCCAGCCCATTCCCGGACCAATTACGTCCTTTTGCTCTGATCTGGCAAAAAAGTATCAGGTCTATCTCGTTCCGGGGTCGATTTATGAGAAGTCCGGCCCATCGATTTACAATACCGCCCCTGTCTTTGATCCGCAAGGCAAGCTCATCACGACGTATCGAAAAATGTACCCCTGGCGGCCGCATGAAAAAACCAATTCGGGTAAACAGACGGTTACCTTTGAGGTTCAAGGTGTGGGTATCGTGGGATTATGCATCTGCTATGATCTCTGGTTTCCGGAAGTTATTCGAGATCTGGTGTGGAAAGGTGCTGAGGTCATCTTGATCCCGACACTTACCGGTACCCAGGACCGCCGGCAGGAATTGATATTATGCCAGGCGGCCGCTGCCACAAACCAGTGTTATATCGTCAGCGTCAATGGTTTAAGGCCGGGTGGCAAGGGCCACAGTGTTATTATCGAACCCGAGGGCAATATTGTTCAAAAAGCCGATCAACTACCCGAGAATATGATTGCCATGCTGGATTTGGAACAGGTGACCCGGGTGAGGCAGTATGGTAACAGTGGTGTCAGTCGCGTAATGGGCAGCTATTTTCATGAGAAACATCGTTTTGGGCATCAGAAGGAATCCTATCAAAAAAGTTTAGCCGGCAATTTGATAACCGGATTTTCTACTAGCGACACGCAATAAAAAGCCAGGTTCTTCTCCAATTTTTCATGGCCTAAACCCATCTTGATCCCGATAGCGATCCCGATCCCGATTTGGATAAAACCCTATTGTGTTTTCAACCTCGTCCGTGTTAGCTATCCGGTTCTGGAATTATGTGGACTGCTTCAAGCATGTTTTGTTTCGGAACACAATAGGGTGACCCCAATAGGGGGGTGCGCTTTTTAAAGCTGACAACTTTTAACCAAGACGTAACCATATATATAATGATCCTATCACCATCTCATCTCAGGGAAGTATTATCCGAAATATTGCAAGGCCGCCAATTGCGACGCAAGGATCTCCTGGCGCTGCTGGACCTGGAGCAGGCCGGCGATATCGAGCACCTGTTTGAAACGGCCCGGCAACTACGCCGGAAACATTTTGGCCAAAAGATATTTACCTACGGCTTTGCCTATACCAGTACGTTTTGCCGTAACAACTGCAGATTTTGTTATTTCCGCCAAACCAATGAACTTGCCCAGCGCTATCGCAAAAAAGAAGCCGATGTTCTGAACATCGCACGGGTTCTGTCCCGGGAAGGGGTTCATCTGATTGATGTCACCATGGGCGAGGATCCCTTGCTGCATGAGCGGCACAATGGTGTACCCGATAAGTTGGTTCAATTGATCAAGGATATCCGCACCCAGACCGGGTTGCCGGTGATGGTTTCGCCGGGTGTTATCTCCGATGTATTGCTTGAGGGGTTGGCGAATGCGGGGGCAAGCTGGTATGCCTGTTATCAGGAAACCCATAATCCGGCCTTATTTGCACGATTGCGCTCCGGGCAGAATTATGAAGAGCGTCTGGCTAAAAAGCGCATGGCCAAAAAGATGGGGTTCCTGATCGAAGAAGGTATCCTCTGCGGCGTGGGCGAAACTGATGCAGACATTGCCGACTCCATCCAAGTTATGCGCAACCTGGATGCAGACCAGGTCCGGGTCATGAAATTTATTCCCCAACCGGGAACACCCATGGAAAAAAAAGCGGAGGCGGATTCCCTGCAAGAGTGCCTGATCATCGCGGTGCTACGTTTGAGTTTCCCGGATCGCCTGATCCCGGCATCTCTGGATGTGGATGGTCTGGCTGGCTTGAAAATGCGTCTGGATGCCGGTGCCAATGTGATTACCTCCCTGGTTCCCCCGGATTACGGGCTTGCCGGGGTCGCCCACCCTGAATTGGATATCGAAAATGCCAAGCGCACCATGGCAGGCGTTGCGCCGGTGCTAAAATCGGCCGGTTTGCACCTGGCCGAACAGGCCGACTATCTGCAGTGGATAAAAACCCGCCAACAAGCTAGTTCTTAATACTGATGTGCTCGTAAACAGTCAAAATTCTCAAATTCCAAATCGTTAGTCTGTTGAAATTATGAAAAATAAAATTTGAATGGTACCAATTATCGGATTTTTTACGAGCCTATCAATATTGAATGAGGCCGGCTTCCTAACTCTTTCCATCAGCAGGATTGATTTTTCAGGTGACATTTTTATATATTATCAAAACGCCATCTCAGTTTATCCCGAGGATACTTTTCTATGAAGCCTGAAGAAATAAAAGTCATAACCGAGTTGCTCCTTGATTTGCGAACGAGCGTTAAGCAGTTCTGCAATACAGACGTTCAACACAAAATGGAATTGTTGGCTGACAAAATGCGTCTGCTGTTCGTGGAGCAGGCCGTTGTGGAAGTCATGTCCACCTATTACGATTTTGGCGACGTAACCGGGGTATCGCGTCTATTTGGTGGATTGATTAATCAAAATTTTTCGGTCACAACCAATAACGGCAATCGCTGTTTTCAGTTGTTCATAAAACGATATCGCCAGGAAGCCACCGAAAAAGAGATCCTTTTTGAACACAAATGCAACGATTATCTCACCAGCAACGATTTTCCCGAAGTGGCCAAGTTGATAAAGGCCAACGATGGCCGAACCTTTATCGAGCACCATGTAAACCATCTGGATCCTCCCGGTAAAACCAGTAAATTCGCCGTGTATACCTTCCTGGAAGGGGAAGATCGGTATGGCTGGCGCACACCGCACTGTAGCATGGCGGATATGGCCAGTGCCAGTGCCATGTTTGCCAAGATACATGAGCGCGGTTTTGGTTTCAAAGCCGGTGAACATGCCAAAGAAGAACCTAAAATCATACCCTTGATGGCTGTATTTGAGAATTATTTTGACAAACTGGAGGAAAAAGCGCGCAGGGATACGGCCTGCGGTACCAGTACCGCATATTTTCTTGAAAAGCTGCCTTCTTATCGCCAGGCATTGGCGACCTGCAAGCCCCTCAAAGAAAAATGCCAGGATATGCTCGAACTCATGATTCATGGCGACTATCACCCCGGCAATCAGAAATATACAGACCATGGGGTTACCGGTGTTTTTGATTTTGACTGGTGCAAAGAAGATCTGAGATTGTTTGACGTGGCCATAGCCATTACCTATTTCTGCACGTCCTGGAAGGAGCATGAAAACGGTCTGCTGTTTATGGATGAGATCAAGGTGTTTCTTCGGGCCTACCAGGGCTATCTCGACAAATCAGAAAGAATATATCCCCTTTCGGAAAAAGAGCTGTGCGTTTTACCGGAAATGATTATACTGGCCAACATGTATGTGATCTGGTGGGACCTTCAGGAGATATTCGACGTGGAGGAATCCGAGTCATGCGAGGAAGAATGCCTGGTCTATCTGGATCACAACACCAAGATCAATGAATTTGCCTTGGAAAATCTCGATAGAATTAGGGCTGTAATTGAAACCATTTAATTTGAATTCTCCACTGACATTTGTCTTGCGGACCCACGATCAAATGGAGGGCGGCCAGATTCAGTTTCGTTGTGTTGATCGGAAAGGAAACGAAATCAATGATACCCCACTACAATGTGTTGAGCGATTCAGAAATCGCCATGATCCATGAAGGCGCCCTGTCGGTTTTGGAGAATACCGGTCTGATCATCGACCATCCGCTTGCTTTGGAACGCATGGCCGATGCCGGGGCCACGGTCGATATGGACGCCAAAAGGGTTCGCATACCCAAACAAATGGTGGCGGCATCCCTTAAAAAGGCTCCGGGGACCTTTGTTTGTGGGGGGCAATCGCCTGAATTTGATTTCACCATGGATTTTAACAGCACCAAAATCCGATCCGGCGGGGGCTCCATCTATGTGATGGATTGGCAACTGGGTGCGCAACGACCGCTCACCTATCAGGACAACGCCGATTTTGCCAAGTTGACAGACGCACTGGACAATTTCCATGTATTCTCCACCCTCACACCGGATGTGCCCGATGTTACCTACACCGTCCACACCCTCAAGGATGCGTTGCTGAATACCCGCAAGCACGTATGGGCTTTGCTGAATGATTCCCGGGTTCTCAAGTATCAGCTTGAAATGGCTTTGGCGGTTAGGGGCAGCAAACAAGAACTCATGGAGCGGCCCCGGATCAGTGGTATCGTCTGTATCATCGAGCCGCTCTTTTTTCCGCATGACGAAATTGAACGTCTGCTGCAGTATGCTGAGTACAAAGTACCTTTAAAAGTACCGTTCTTTCCGGTGGGAGGGGCCAATGCACCGATTACGCTGGCGGGTGAGCTTACCATGATCAATGCCGAATTCCTGGGCTCAATGGCCTTGATTCACACCCTTTGTCCGGGAAATCCGTGTGCCTTTCACACCAACCCCCAGACCATGGAACTGCGCAGCGGCGACTCACAAATGAACAGTCCCGAAGTCCTGTTGATGCATGCCGCCATTTCTCAACTTGCCAGGTTCTACAATGTGCCCAGCAGTCAATCCCAAGGCACGATGAACTGCTGGCAGGAACATCAGTTTGTCATGCTGACCAGCCTGGCGTTGATGAACGGTGTCATGTGCGGTGCCAGCGATATCGGCGGCGTCGGTTCCTTTGGCAGCGCCAATGTGGTCAGCCACGCCGCGTTTGTGATCGCTTCCGAACTGGCCGAGTACGTTTTTCGTTACCAGCAGGGCATCCATGTCACTGATTCAACCGTGGGGGTTGAGGCCATCGATCGGGTGGGGCCCCAGAAGGATTATATGATCGATCCGCACACCATGGCGCACCTGCGGCAGGAAAAGCGGTTTATCCCCTCCCTGATCGATTGGCGTGGCTATGATTCCTGGATTCAGGATCCCACCAGCATCATCGAGCGCGCCCAAGCAAAGGTCGACGATATATTAAACAACCATGAGGTGGATCCGCTCCCCGAGGATGTACAGCAAGAACTGCAGCGTATAGCCGCAGCGGCCGATAAGGAGCTGTTGGGCAGTTCCAGAAGTACTTGCCGGCCCAATGCCGAATTGACCAGATGAAAAAAAGCAGGCATGCGGACAGCTTAAGGCGAAGTTTTAAGTGATATCGGAATTACAATTCCGTTTTACATAAATAGGTTGCCATTTTATATTTTTTGAGCATATATAGCCTACTTAGTTTTCGCTTCTTGAATAAGGTGCACGATAAACTGCTTTTCCGTGGAAACAGAGGATAACCGGATGCTCAAGGTAAAACAGGTTACCAAAAAATTCGGGGAGCTCAAAGCAGTAGACGATCTAAGCTTCGAAGTAAAGGCAGGACAGATCTTCGGGATTGCCGGGCCGAATGGTGCCGGTAAATCCACCTTATATAATTTGATAACCGGTTTCTATGGATATGACGGCAAGATAGAATTTGACGGTCGCGATATTTCGGGCATGGCCCCCTATCGCATTGCCAAGGCCGGTATTGCCCGCACATTTCAAATCCCCCAAACCTTCCCTAGTCTCAGTGTCCAAAAAGCTATTTCCGTGGGCAGCCGCTTTGGTGCCGCCGGTGGTCTTGATTCCGCCCATGTGAATGAGGTGATCCGGTTTGTGGATCTTGAAAAAGAGCGGACTCAGAATACCGGCTTACTAAATCTGTTGGGAAAAAAGAAATTGATGATCGGCGCATCGCTTGCCACCAAACCAAAGATTCTGATGTTGGATGAGCCCATGGCCGGCTGCAATGCCACCGAGATCAGAAGCCTGATGGATTTAATCTCTAAAATTAATCAAGATCTGGGTATCACCATCATCATTATTGAACACTTTATGAAGGTCTTGACCGAGTTGACGGAAGATTTGCTGATTATTGAGTCTGGTGCAAAGATTTGCCAGGGCGATCCTTTGGAGGTTGTCAATGACCCCCAAGTGATCGCATGTTATTTGGGTGAACCGGATGCTTAACGTGAGCAATTTGAATGTCTATTATGGCGAGTCGCATGTGTTGCATGATGTCTCGGTATCTGTGGGTCAGGGTGAGGTCGTTGTCATGTTGGGCCCCAACGGTCATGGCAAGAGTACCTTGCTAAAATCAATCTGCGGCCTGGTGGATAACGCCCAAGGCGAGATCACGTTCCGGGGCAAAGAGATCAATGGAATCGCCACTGAGAAGATCGTTGATATGGGACTTATCTATATATCTGAAAACCGCGAACTGTTTCCCCATATGACAGTCATGGAAAACCTGAAACTGGGAGCCTATTCCAAGAATGCCCGTGGCCGTGAAAAGGAAAACTTGGCCTGGGTGTTCGACCTTTTTCCGCGGCTGGTGGAACGCCAGAAACAGCTTGCCTCCACCATGAGCGGGGGTGAGGCCCGCATGCTGGCCGTGGCCAGGGGCTTGATGTCCAACGCGGATTTCTTGTGTGTTGATGAGCCTTCTTTGGGACTTCAGCCCAGTATACGACATGAAATTTTTACCACTATCAAGCAGATAAGCGCGCAGGGTAAAACTGTCCTTCTGGTGGAACAAAATATCCCTCAAATAGCCGAATTGGCGGACCGGATTTATGTGATGGAAGAAGGGCAGATTTCCTTTGAAGGCGATAAGAATGAAGCGCTAAGTGATGATCATCTAAAGGAAATATTTTTGGGCATGTAAAAATAGTTTCAAACTGTTCATATCCAATTGTTTGTGCTAGGCTATCTCATCGCATCACATTTACTATTCGGATGCAATCTGAGATCTAGAAACTATTTTTGGAATTTATTTGGTATTTGATGCTTGTTTATTTGGTATTTGTTTTCACAGCAAGCTAGCTTCTAAAAAGGAAGTGAAAATTAATGTTTAGCGAAGATACCATATTATTATTCTATGAAATTACGGATGTCATCATTGCCGGATTGTCTACCGGCTCGGTATATGCCCTGATGGCCGTGGGTATGACTCTGGTATACGGCGTCACCAAAGCGTTCAATTTTGCGTACGGCGATTTTTTTAACATGGGCGGCTATTTTGCCTGGATACTGATGTTTGGGATTGGCTTTCAGTTTGGCGGCTACGTGACGGTTCTGATCCTTGTAATGCCGCTGATGTTCGCAGTCGGCTATGCATTGGAGAAACTGATGGTGGCGCCCTTGCGCAAGCGTCCGGATTGGGAAAACAAGGTCATGATGCTGACGCTGGGTCTGGCACTGTTTCTGACAAGCCTCTATACCGTTGTATTTGGCGTTCGGATGAAATCGCTGCCACCTATCCTGGAGGGAACGCTTGAAGTGGGCCAGTTGGTGTTTGCCTACCAGGACATCCTGATTTTTTTTATGTCCCTGGGTGGTATTCTACTTTTTGGATGGATGCTTAACAACACGCGCATCGGTATGGCCGTGAAGGCAGTGGCCCAGAATCCCATCGGAGCAAAAATCGTCGGCATTCCCAAAGAACGTATTTTTGCCTCCACGTTTGCCATATCAACGGTCATGGTCGGTTTTGGCGGTATTTTGCTGAGCCAAAAGTGGTTCATCAATCCCATGTCCGGCGGCACCATTATGGTCAAGGCGTGGGTGGTGACTGCGTTTGGCGGCATGGGCTCTATTCGTGGCGGGCTTTACGCAGCTTTTATCATCGGCCTGCTGGAAGCCTTTGTGGGTTGGCTATTTGGCATGAGCTACAGCATCATCGCGTTGTTCATTCTGCTCTTGGCAACACTGGTTATTCGACCACAGGGTTTAATGGGAAAAGGCGATTAAGACATGCGCTTAAAAAACATGGCCATCATCATCGGGGTCGCTTACGGGATTATGGCGATTCTACCAATCTTTGTTGGGGACACCCGCTTCATAATGAATATCCTGATCATGTGTCTCATCTGGGCGGTAGTGGCCTCCTGCTGGGATGTCATGATGGGATTTGCCGGTATTTTTTCTTTCGGGCAGGTGGCTTTTTTTGTCATGGGTGCCTATTGCTCCGGTATTTTGGCCATCGAACATCATGTGACCCCGGTGCTGTCCATTTTAATTGCTGGACTATTTACAGCCGGTATGGGGGTTCTCGTTGGGCTGCCCTGTCTTCGGCTGGCTGGTCCTTATGTGGCCTTGGTAACTTTTGGGGTCCATATGGCTCTGCAACCGACATTGAGAGGTGAGATCGGTATTGCCCTGGGGTCCGGCGGCTCGGTCGGTTTGCTGACGATCCCACCCATTAATATCTTTGGCTACACCTTCAGCTCCGCCAATATCGTGCCCACATTCTATTTAACACTGTTGGTTTCGCTTGCCTGCGCCCTGGTAATCATGTTTGTAATCAAATCATACTGGGGAGTTGCCTTTCTGGCTCTTAAGGATTCCCAGGATTTTGCCATGAGTCTGGGGATCAGCGCATTTAAATACAAGCTGATGGTTTTTGCACTGACATCTTTTTTAACCGGCATTATCGGGGCCTACTATGGCCATTTTTATGGCGTCCTCTCTTTTCGAATGCTGGATCTGGATCTATTCAGTATCTTGATGGTCATGATGTTGGTGGGTGGTTTGGGTCATTACCCCGGGTCTATCATTGGGGCATTCTTGGTGGTTGCCGGCAGCGAATTGATGGCCCCGTTAGGAGCCTATCGTGCTGTGACGATGGGGGCCCTGGTGGTTGTATTGGTACTGGCTCTGCCAAACGGGGTTATGGGCCTTTTTCTAAAACGGGCACCCGGGCAGGAAGCCAGTGGCTGATGTTGGATACGAAACGATGGCTTGAATGGTGTGAGCCATAACAATCACGAATATTTGTTGTTGTTCTAAACTCATACAAGGAGACAAAGGGGAGGAGCGTTATGAAAAGAATCAATTTGTTAACTTTGTTGGTTGCGGTTTGTTTTATGTGTGCCCCCATTGCCATGGCGGCAGACACCATACCGGTGGGGGTACCCATTCCAATGACCGGCTGGGCGGCCGGATCAGGTGCGGATTATTTTAAAGGCATCAAAATGGCCATTGACGAGATCAATGCGTCCGGTGGATTGCTGGGGAAACAGCTCGAGATCCTCCGATTCGATTCCAAGGGATTTGAACCGGAGGTGGTGATGCAGGCTGCCGATTATCTCTGTGGCCAGAAAAATGTGGCCTCGGTGCATGCCGGTTGGGCCGGTTGGGGGCAGGATGTGCGTTCCTATGGGAAATACGATGCGCCATTTTTTGCCGATGACGGCTCCCAGGCAGCCGTGGACGTATTCAGGGAGGATCCGGCGAAATACACCAACATCTATCAGACAACTGACGTGGGTGTCGAGCAGGCCAAAAGCATGTTTCGGGCACTCATGGGCCTGCCCTACAAATATCCCAACAACAAAGTTGTAATCATCAATACGGACGATTCCTGGGGTCTGGAAGTAGGTGACACCCTGGAGAAAAGTTTTAAGGCCAAGGGCTGGAAGGTCTCCAAACGGGAAACCGTGCCGTATGGTACCAACGAATGGGGTGTGATTCTGTCTCAGATTCGCCGAATCAAACCTGCCATTATTCATGTGGAGATACCCAGCGGCCAGGAAAATATTACCTTTATCCAACAGTTTTTGAAGAAACCCTCAAACGCTATCATTAGCCTCGGCTGGGGCATAACACCTCGTGAGGTCGTGGATGCGCTGGGTGATTCGGCCGACGGGATCGTTGGTGAAATGCCCAGTGGTCTGCCGGGACCCAAAGCCCCCAATGCAGCCGCGCAAGCCTGGGTGGACAAATTTGTCGGTCTCTATAAGCACCAGGTTCCTGCCGGTGCCTGGATTGCCTATACGGCTGTTAAGGCCTGGGCCCATGCAGTTGAGCAAGTGGGCGATGCTTACGATTTCAAAGCCGTGAATAAGTATATTCAGGAAAACGGATATGTGGGCGAACTGGGCTTGATTAAGTGGGATAAGGACAATGTGCTACGTGCTCAGAAAGGTGCACCAGTGGTTCATTACCAGGTACAGGGCGGTGAACTGCAGCCGATTTTTACAGATCCGCCTCTGACACCCTATCCCGGTTCAACCTTTAAGGTACCGCGTTGGATCAAGTAATAAAAATTGCCATGCATTTTTTATGCGTAATCCCAATAATCCGCATGAAATTTTTCGAAATTTCATGCGGATTCTGTTTTGATAACGCCGGGGGAAGGCGTCCTGTGTGAAACCGAAACGTGTTCCGGTTATACGATCGTTATATTGATCCATAAACGCTTGCAGCAATATGCGAAAGGCGACAAATCAAACCTACTCCGGTGCAATTGCGATATAAGAGGGTGTTATTTTGACATACGGTAAGCGTTTACGGCATCGTTCCGTTGTTGTGTCTCTGTTTCTGAGTCTATGGATACTCATTTTGCTGCCGGCTACCGATACCAGGGCGATTGAAAGCCGCCCGTTAGAAATCGCCCTGCTGCCGATTCTGGATGCATTACCGTTTTATGTGGCTGAGAAAAACGGGTATTTTCGTGAGAATCAGGTGGCGGTTAGAGCCATCCCGGTGGGCAGCGGTTTGGAGCGCGATCAGCTCATGCAGGCCGGCGAAATAGACGGGATGCTAAATGAGATGATCAGCGCCGCCAATTTCAATCGCGACAAGATCCAGGTGATAATCATAGCCACGGCCAGAAAGGCATACCCGGGCTTTCCATTGTTCCGGATCCTGGCAGCACCCGGCAGCAGCATCGATTCTGTGGACAAACTCACAGGCCAGTCCATCGGAATTTCCAGAAACACCATCATCGAGTATGTAACCGACCGATTGCTGGCCATGGAGAACATTCACGGACACGACGTAAAGATGAAATCCATCCCTGTCATTCCAGAGCGCTATCAATTACTGATGCAGGGCCGTATTCAGGCCGCCACCCTACCGGATCCACTGGCAAAAAGTGCCATGGTTGCCGGCGCCGGATTGATCCTGGATGACAGCATGCATACCCGTTACAGTGTGAGCGTATTGACCTTTCGGCTTCAAACGCTGGAGCGGCGTCCGAAAGCGGTTCGTGCATTTTTACGTGCCTGGGATCGCGCCGCCGCAGATATCAGTGCCGATCCGGAATCGTACCGTAGCCTTTTATTGGAAAAGATTCGGGTGCCCAGAAATGTCCAGGCGACATTCAGGATTCCCCGATACCCACGCGGTGAAGTGCCCGATAAAGCGCAATGGTTGGATGTGATTGACTGGATGATCGCACGAAACCTGATCAAAGCAACGTTGGCATATGAGGCTTCGGTTTCACGGGACTTTTTGCCCTGATTCCTTCAGCACGAGGTATGGGAATGATCGACATACAGGACATCCGCTTTGCATACGCGAACGAGCCACCCATATTTGACGAATTTTCCTGGCAAATCGCCAGGGGGGATGCCTGGGCAGTGATCGGTCCATCCGGTTGCGGTAAAACCAGTCTCTTGTATCTCCTGGCCGGTTTGTACCTACCGCAGAAAGGCCAGATCCGAATCGAGAATAAGCCTGTTACAGCACCACGGCCGCGCAGCGGACTGGTCCTCCAGGACCACGGCCTGCTGCCCTGGGCCTCCGTCTATCAAAATGCCCGCTTGGGGTTGACCGTGCGCGGCTTTTATGGCTCGGACGGCCGGCATGCACCCATTGACGAAGAACTGACAATGCCTGAAGCGGATCAACGGGTGCAATATTGGCTGCAAAAACTAAGCATACAGCACCTGCGATCCCAATATCCATCCCACTTATCCCGGGGACAGCGCCAGCGGACAGCCATTGCCCGGACCTTGGCCATGCAACCGGATCTGCTCATGTTGGATGAGCCATTTTCTGCGCTGGATGCGCCCACCCGACAGGATCTTCAGCAGCTAATTCTGAATTTGGGTGCGGATGGAAAACTGACTATCATTATCGTGACCCACGACATAGAAGTGGCCGTTTCCATGGGGAGACGAATTCTGGCGTTAAACCTGGGCGGCAACCGGCATGCGCGTATCATCGAGAATGATGATGCCTGCCAGCCTGAATACCGCTATCAGCGCCAGTTCAGGGATCAATGTGACTACCTCCATACCATACTTGGAGATTTGATATGAGGCCGCAGATAAACTTGAGGACCGCCCTTTTGGGGATCATCATGTTTACCGTTATCTGGCAGGTTTTGGCCTGGATTGTTCGTCAGCCGATTTTACCGGCACCTTCGGTTGTCATACCGATTTTTTTTCAATCCATTTTTCGCGATCTGGGGATGCATTTTCTGGCCAGCACGGCGCGTGTGGTGGCCGCCATTTTAATTGCAGTTTTAGGGGCCGTGCCCATTGGTCTGATTCTGGGACAGATGCCGAAACTCGACCGTGTTATGGCACCTTTGATCGCCATCACTTACCCGATTCCAAAGATCGTTTTGCTGCCCGTAATCTACATCTTCATGGGAATAAGCGACATATCCAAGATTTTTTTGATTGCTTTAATCATTTTTTTTCAAATCCTGGTTGTGGTTCGGGACGAAGCGGCAAACCTGCATCCGGAGTTAATCCTATCGGTGCGATCTCTGGGGGCCGGTCGGCGGGCGTTGTTTCGGTATGTCTATCTACCGGCATCTTTGCCGGCGGTCGTGACGGCGCTGCGTCTCAGCGTGGGAACCGCCATCGCCGTGTTGTTCATAGCGGAACAGTCGCTGACATCGTATGGTTTGGGGTATTATATCGTGGTGGAAACATATCAGGTGCTGCAATATTCGCACATGTATGCCGGTATACTGGCCATGAGTCTGTTGGGGCTTCTGCTCTATTTTTGTATATCGAGCATTGAATCACACCTGTGCAAATATCAGAAAGGATGACAGACACAGCCATGGCTGATCTCCATACGTGGATACTGGCCGTCCGGCCCAAAACGCTTCCGGCTGCGGCCGGACCGGTCTTTGTCGGTACAGCCTTGGCTTTCAGTGATCAAGGTCTGGCAATCCTGCCGGCTTTAGGTTCCCTGTGCATTGCCTTCCTGCTTCAAATTGGTGTTAATCTGGCCAATGATTTCTTTGACAGTATCACGGGGATCGACACCCGAGACCGATTGGGCCCCACCCGCGTTACCCAGAGCGGTTTGATTTCACCCCCCGCGGTCAAAGCGGCCATGTGGTGTGTCTTGGCTTTAGCTATGCTGCTTGGATTGGTTCTGGCTATGCGTGGCGGTTGGCCGGTGCTAATCATCGGCACAGCATGCATTCTGGCCGCCTTGGGATACAGTGGCGGTCCCTATCCACTGGCTTCCCATGGCCTGGGTGACCTATTTGTTTTCATTTTTTTTGGTCTGGTGGCGGTTGGCGGCACATATTATATTCAGACTTTACAACTTACATGGCGTGTCCTTGCCATGGCGATCATGGTGGGTTTGCCGATTACGGCCATTATTGTGGTCAATAATTTGAGAGATGTTCACACGGATCACAAGGCGGGCAAATATACTCTGGCCGTATTGATAGGTGAGAAAGGGTCAAAACTGGAATACACATTACTGCTTCTGTCCGCTTTTGTGATACCATTCATTTGCTGGCGTATCGGGTGGGCCTCTGCCTGGATCCTATTGACCTGGTTGGGATTCCCTTGGTGCTGGGTCCTGATCCGCTTGGTTTGGAATAGTCCGATATCTCCCGCCTTAAATTCCGTCCTGGCTAAAACAGCCGCCTTTTCCCTTTTTTACAACACGCTGCTTTCCGTCGGCATCGTTTTGGAATAAAAAGAAATACGGGACGTCCATTAAATTATTAATTTCCTATTAGAATAACTTATGTCTTTTATGACTTTAGACCACCGAAATGCAAACATGTATGGCAAGTATAGAAATTAATAATTTAATGGACGTCCCGTATATTTTCCTACTTTAAGCCGCTTTTTATGAGTGCTTCGGCCAATGAGCCGTGTGGCTGCGGCTTTTTCGTTGGCCGTTTCTGTTTGGGGGCGTTTCTAAGGCTTAGCCTGGCCTTGGCTTTGATCTTTTCTTTCTTTTTGGTTTCGGGTGCCGTTTTCATGGAGAGGGAAATGCGGTTTCGGTCCAGATCGATATCCAGCACGGTAACATTTACCTGCTGCTGCACCTTGACGACATCAGCCGGGTTTTTGACAAATTGATTGGCCATCTGGCTGATGTGCACCAGCCCATCCTGATGCACGCCGATATCCACAAATGCGCCGAAGGCTGTGATGTTGGTTACGATACCGGGAAGCTGCATCCCCGGTCTCAAATCGCCAATTTTTTCAATACCATCCGTAAATGAAAATGTCTCAAATGTCTCCCGGGGATCACGCCCGGGTTTGGCCAGCTCGTCGAGGATGTCCGTCAACGTGGGGATGCCGAATTTTTCAGTGACATACTGATTGAGATCGATCTGTTTGTGCCAATCGGTTTGCTTCATCAAGGCTGAGATCGAAGTTTCCAAATCGTCGGCCATGGCAGCGACTATCGCATAACTTTCCGGGTGAACAGCGCTGGCATCCAAGGGATTATCGCCGTCTATAATTCGTAAAAAGCCGGCGGATTGTTCAAAGGCTTTGGGGCCCAGACGGGCGACTTTGAGTAGTTCTTGCCTATTTTTGAAAGGGCCATTGGCCTCGCGATAGGCGAGGATATTCTTGGAAATTCCGGCATTCAGACCGGACACATACGTCAGTAATTGGGCACTGGCGCGGTTCAGGTCGACCCCGACACTGTTGACACAGCTCATGACAACATCGTCTAGTGTCTGCTTGAGGGCACTCTGATCAACGTCATGCTGGTATTGTCCGACGCCGATGGATTTTGGATCGATTTTGACCAACTCGGCCAGGGGATCCATTAAACGGCGACCAATGGAAATGGCCCCACGAACCGTCAGGTCCAAATCCGGAAATTCCTCCCGAGCAACCTTGGAAGCGGAATAAACCGAGGCACCGCTCTCGTTGACCATTACGATTTGAATATCTTGTTTGGCAAGTGTTTCTTTTATAAACGTTTCGGTTTCTCGGCCGGCGGTACCGTTCCCCACGGCAACGGCTTCGATCTGATACTGTTTACACAGAAATTGAATTTTTTTGGCGTCCAGCCCGGCTTGCTTGGCCGACATGTGCGGGAAAATGGTGTCATGCTGCAGTAAGGTGCCTTGGGGATCCAGACAAACAAGTTTGCAACCTGTTTTGAAACCGGGATCGATTCCGATGACGCGTTTGGCCCCCAACGGTGGTGCCAGCAACAATTGACGCAGATTTTCCGCGAAAACGGCGATGGCCTCCCGGTCGGCTTTGTCTTTGCTATGTACGCGCGCTTCGGTTTCCATGGAATTGGACAGCAAGCGTTTGTAGCTGTCCACGACCGCCAAGCCAACCTGGTCCGCATCCTGCCCTTGTGCTTTGAGAAACAGTTTTTCCAATATGGACAGGGCCTCGGTTTCAGATGGCGCTATTTCCAGTATGAGAACGTTTTCCTTTTCTCCCCGACGCATGGCCAACAACCGGTGGGACGGCACCTTGGCGATAGGCTCCTGCCATTCAAAATAATCCTTGAACTTGGTACCACTGGATTCCATGCCGGCAATGACCCGGCTGCTAAGGGTGGCGCGGGTTAGGAAAAGATCGCGCAGTCGGGAGCGGGCCTCATGGTTTTCATTGACGATTTCGGCAATGATATCACGGGCCCCGGCCAAGGCGTCCTCCACGGTGTCAACGTGTTTGTCCGGATCGACAAAGGTGGCGGCCTCTTTGAAAGGATCAATACCATTCTGTTCCCAGATTAAATCAGCCAACGGCTCAAGGCCCTTTTCTTTGGCGATGGTTGCCCGGGTACGCCGCTTGGGTCTATAGGGGAGATAAATATCCTCCAAAATCGCCATGGTTGGTGCCTCCAGAACCTTGTGCTTCAGTTCATCGGTGAGGTGGCCGTGCGTTTCCAGCGATTTGAGTATGGCTTCCCGGCGGTCCCGAAGGTCATTCAGCTGTTGCAGCCGATCGCGAATGGCCGTAACCGCGACTTCGTCCAGACTTCCGGTGGCTTCTTTTCGATACCGGGCGATGAACGGTATCGTGGCCCCGTCCGACAGCAATGAAGTAACTGCATTGACCTGTGAATCGCTAATGGCCAGTTCTTGGGCGATGATGTTGGTAAATGATTCTGTAAGCATTGGGCAATTCTTCTGTCTGGTATTTTTCAGATTCGTTGGGATGTGTTGGGTGCTAAAAATGATAAAGATTATCATATATATGCTTCAATCGCATTGCCTATATGTGTCAAAATCGGTATCGGATATCTTCATGGTCTAAAAACCGGGCGAGTTTGATTCGATAGCGATTTCGATAGCGATCCCGATACGGAGGAATTTCAGGATATCGTTATGACAACGGCGCTATCCATCATTATCTTACCAGACTCACATGGGTCAGGCAGCTCTATCTGAAAGCGCTGGTTTTGTAAAGAGGGAAAGCTTGGTTGCCTACTGGTTTTTGGGTGAACGCATGGCATGGCGACGGGAAGCAGAAAGCACGCTTTTGCGCATGCGCAGGGAACGCGGGGTAACTTCCACCAGCTCATCGGCGCGAATGAAGCTGATAGCAAATTCGAGCGTGATGGGTTTTATGGGTGACAGGATTACATGATCATCCTTTCCGGCGGCACGCATATTGGTAAGCTTTTTCTCCTTGCACGGATTGACATTGATATCCTGAATACGATTATGTTCACCGAGAATCATGCCCTCATAGCTCGGGTCACCAGGCTCGATAAAGAGGCGACCACGCGGTTCCAGATTGAATAAAGCATAAGGGACGGCCGTTCCGGTGCGGTCGGCCACAATTGATCCGGTAAAACGACTGGGGCAGTCGCCCCGATATTCGCCATAGCCGTCGAAAATTGAATTGAGTATACCGGTGCCGCGGGTGTCCGTGAGAAATTCATCCCGATAGCCGATCAAGGCTCTGGAAGGTACCGAGAATTCAATTCTGACCCGTCCACTGCCATTATTGACCAGGTTGATCATCTTGCCTTTGCGAATGGAAAGTTTTTCCACCACGATGCCCAAGAATGATTCATCGCAATCCACGAAAAGGGTTTCCAGAGGCTCGCGCTTTCGCCCATTGTGATAGCGGTAGATGACTTCAGGTTGTCCAACACAAAATTCATATCCCTCGCGTCGCATGGTTTCAATCAAGATGGCCAATTGAAATTCACCGCGGCCTTTGACTACAAAACTGTCGGCCTCATCGGTTTCATCTACCTGAATGGCCACATTGAGCAGGGTTTCCTTTTTCAACCGCTCGTGCAGGCGACTGGACTGCACGTATTTCCCTTCCTGGCCCCCAAACGGGGAGGTATTGACGGAGAATTTCATTGAAACAGTGGGCTCATCGACTCGGATCCTGGGGAGGGCTACAGGGTGTTCGTGATGGCAGATAGTATCGCCAATTTTGACATCTTCAATCCCGGCGATGACAACGATATCGCCGGGTTGGACCCTATTGACATCGGTGAGTGCCATACCCTCGTAGATCTGAAGTTTAGAAACTTTAAGTGGGTTGTTGTCACCCTGCTCATCGATGCAAACCAAATTGTCGCGTGCGCGTGCACTGCCGTTGAATATTTTGCCCACTGCCAATCTGCCCAGATAATCGGAGTAGCTGAGGTCGGAGACACGCATCTGGAAGGGCGCCTCAGGATCGTAAGCCGGTCCGGGAATTGCGTGGATAATGACATCAAAAAGCGGATCCAGGTTTTGGCCCACACCATCGGGTGACGTGCTGGCAATACCTTCTCGACCAATGGCATAGATCAGCGGAAAGTCGATCTGTTCATCGGTGGCGTCCAGATCGATTAACAGATCATATATTTCGTCCAAGACTTCATGGATACGCGCATCCTGGCGATCGATTTTGTTAATGACCACGACAATTTTCAGACCGGCGGCCAACGCTTTTTTTAGAACAAACCGCGTCTGGGGCAGCGGACCTTCGGATGCATCCACCAGCAAAATAGCGCCATCTGCCATGGAAATGGCGCGTTCCACCTCGCCGCCAAAATCCGCATGACCGGGGGTATCAATAATATTGATGCGGATACCGTCGCGTATGACCGAACAATTCTTGGCAGCGATGGTGATACCACGTTCACGTTCCAGGTCCATGGTATCCATGAGTCGATCGTCCAGGATCTGATTGTCACGGAAAAGACCGGATTGGCGGAACATGGCATCGACCAGTGTCGTCTTGCCATGGTCAACATGGGCGATGATGGCGATGTTTCTCAAACTATGATTGTGTTGATGGGGCATCGGGAATTGGACGCTGTTTTTTATTCAAAATTGGTGAGCTGCTTATTGTTTGAATCGGAAGGCGAATGTGACAATTCCGATAAACGATACAAGATAAAAAAAGCATCACCGGATGAGCAGCGATCCGGTAATGCGCTATCAAGGATACGGTATTTTACATGTCGTAACGAAAAAATACCTGTACCGCTTTCGCATGAAGCGGAACATTATTTTGACAATAGCTATAAACACCTGTTCCATCGGGTGTTTTATGACAAGACCTTTTTAGCCGGTTTTGCCTCGAATTAATTTACAGGCTTTGCTTTCGGGTGCAAACAACAGAACAGCACTCATCAGCAGCAAGGGCACCGCAAAGAAGAAACCGATTATGGGTAACACAAGCGATCCGATAAAAGCAATTACAAATGCCAAAGGCAACAGTAAAAGGCCAAGTGTCCGGCTGGATATTTTTTCTGACGTACAATCTGTTTTATTCATGCTGCACCCCCTATCGGTTGAGTTCCGTTTCCATGGCATCTTCCACACGCATCTGCTGGGTATGCCAGACGTTGTTATCATTCATAAAAGACTCCAGGTTGCGATTCCCCAGATGGGTAACCATTTGCATATCTTCCGTGGCGGCTTCTGTGTTGGATAGTTTGGCATGCAAACTGGCCCTGCTGTAGTAGGCCGCACCATATTCCGGGTTGCGTGCAATGGCCTGATCGAATTCCCGGATGGCATCCTCAAGTTTTCCGAGTTTTTCCAAAACGAGACCACGTTTATGGTAAGTTCCGGCGTGCTGTGGGTCCAGTTCGATGGCGTGATCAAAGTCAGCCAGCGCTTCTTGATACTTTTCCTGCTTGAGGAAGGCGGTACCGCGTGTGATGATCGCCAGCTTGTGGGCGGGGTCTAATTCCAGCGCTTTGGAAAGGATTTGGATACTCTTGTCAAATTGCTCGTCAACAAAAGCACTGACGGCCTTGTCAAATAGATCTTTTGCAGTTTGTTTCGTATTCATGGTGTTACCTCCCTATGCACGCACCGCGAAGCGATGTTACATTGTGGTTATTGGTATTGATTATTAACATAATACGTCAATGTCTTGTTTCAAGGGGGAGAGGGCGTGCTCTGTTGATAGTAAAATAATAGGTTGCCGATAGGTGAACAACAGATGTGATATAGTCGATTGAATGTATTGAATTTGTTAGATCGCTGCGGCAATTCGTTCGAGCGCTTCCATGAGGAGCGATCGCGGACAAGCGATGTTGATGCGTTGAAAGCCGTCTCCTTCAGGACCGAAAAGGCTGCCTGGGTCAAAGCAGACGCCGGCGTGGTTTAGAAAAAGGTCGTTCAGGTGATGGTTGTCTAAATCCAAGGATCGGCAATCAAGCCAAACCAAGTAAGTACCTTCGGGCTGAATAATTTTTATCTCCGGGATGTGCTCAGAAATATGGCTGGTCATGTTCTGCAGATTTTCATGCAGGTATGGCAGCAGCGCATCAAGCCATGGCTCCCCATTTTCATAGGCTGCACGGCAGGCGGTTATACCGAACGGATTGACGCCATAAAGCCCGTTGGACTGGATAGCCTGCTTAAATTTAGCGCGAATTTTTTGATTGGCAATGATGATGTTGGACGTCTGCAGACCGGCTAGATTAAATGTTTTGCTGGGTGCGGTACAGATGATACTGTTCTGAGCATAATCCGGGTCGACCATGCTGAAAGGGACAAATTGCTGGCCGGGGAATACCAAATCAGCATGGATTTCGTCAGATATGATCAATACATTGTTTTGCTTGCAAATTTGACCGAATCGGCCCAGTTCCTCGGCATTCCAAATCCGTCCGACCGGATTATGGGGACTGCACAGAATAGCCAGTTTAACATTTGGATCAGCGGTCTTTGTTTCCAGATCCTCAAAGTCCATGCGGTAATGATTGTCTGCCAGCACCAGAGAGTTGGAAACAATGTGACAATCGCTGTTCTTGATGGCACTGAAAAAAGGGTAATAGACTGGCCGTTGAACCAGAACTTTATCACCTGGACGGGTAAATGCCCGCACCAGCATATGCAACGCCGGGACAACGCCCGGGGTGGAGACTATCCAATCCGCCTGAATCCGCCATGCGTGCCGTTTATTCATCCAGTTCACAACAGCGGCCAGGTCGGCTGGGCCAGGTCGGGTGTATCCAAATATACCGTGATCGGCGCGCTGTTTCAATGCACGGATTACCGGTTCGGGACAGGTAAAATCCATGTCGGCGACCCACATGGGTATAACGCGGTTTTGGTCTTCACAGGCGTTGATCAAGCTCTTTTCATCGGGATCATTCCAATCCGGGGCAAACTCCCACTTGACGGACCCGGTATGCGCCCGATCGATTATTTTGTCAAAGTCGTATGGCATGGTATTCCTTTGATTGATATAACCCATAGAAACCACTCAGCAAATGTCTGGTGGATTGCACAAATCATCGCGGCATGCTATAACACGATCAAACAACAACTCACAACCCCTATATGACAATGAACAAGAAACGAAATCATTTCAAGTGCCTCGGAGCTCTACTGGCGACACTGCTGGTAACCGCGACCATCGCCCCCTATCTTTATGCGGCCGATTCGAATACCAAATCATTTTCCTGGTTTTTTCTGTGTGTCGGTATGCTCGGCGGGCTTTCGCTTTTTCTATATGGTATGGAAAAAATGAGCGAAGGCCTGAAACGGACCGCTGGTAACCAGATGCGGTCCATACTGGCAGCCCTGACGCGAAACCGCGTGATTGCAATGTTTGTGGGTGCTTTTGTTACCATGGTGATTCAATCCAGCAGCGCTACGACCGTCATGCTGGTTAGTTTTGTTCAAGCTGGCTTGATGTCTTTTGCCCAATCCCTGGGTGTCATCCTGGGAGCCGATATCGGCACCACCATCACCGCGCAATTGATCGCTTTTAAACTGACCGATTATGCCCTGCTGATGATCGCCGTTGGCTTTGCGTTGCACATGTTCGGGAAGACGCAAACAACCAAAAATATCGGTGATCTGATCCTGGGATTTGGTATTCTCTTTTTTGGTATGAAGCTTATGAGTGATGCCATGAAACCGCTACGGACCTACAGCGTGTTTATCGATAGCATGCGTCAGATGGAGAATCCGTTTTTGGGGATCATAATCGGTGCCCTGTTTACCGCCCTGGTTCAAAGTAGCAGCGCCACAACCGGTGTGGTCATTGTGTTGGCGCAACAAGGTTTTATTACGCTTGATGCCGGGATCCCTTTGGTATTCGGTGCCAATATCGGTACCTGCATAACGGCTGGTCTGGCTTCCATTGGTACCGCGCGTGAAGCCAAGCGGGTTGCCTTGGCACATGTTCTTTTTAAGGTTGCCGGCGTCCTGCTGTTTGTATTCTGGATACCAGCGTTTGCCGATCTGATTCGTATGTTGGCTGAACGATTCGACTCGGGTACTGCACGACAGATTGCCAATGCGCACACCATTTTTAATGTGGCCCTGGCACTCATTTTTCTGCCTTTTACCGAGCATTTTTCCAAACTGATTCTCAAAATTTTACCGTTGAAATCAAAACCCAAAGACGCCATCATGTCCACCAAGTACCTGAATGAAGCAAGTATTGCCACCCCTGCCGTGGCACTCGAGCTGGCCAGGGCTGAGATTGCCCGCATGGCGAAACTGATTTGGCGTATGCTGGCTTCGATCATTATTCCGTTTATGTCTGATAAAGAATTGATCCTAAAAGAGAACCTCAGCAAGGAAGAAAAGGAACTTCTGATCCGTGAGATTCCAACCATGGATGCCTGGCGGACGGATCTTTCGCTTTTGGAAGGCCTTGATATGCGCGAAGAAAAAATCGATTTCATCGAGCAAAAGATCCGGGAATATCTGTTTAAAATGGTTGGCCGGGGCATCGCTCCGGAACAGGCCAATGAGGCTTTTGGCATTATTTCCATTGCCAGTGATATGGAAAGTATTGCCGACCTCATCCACCGTAATATGATGCCGTTGATTGCTAAAAAAAGAGACCTCAAGGTTGATTTTTCTGAAGAAGGCAAAGAAGAGATCATGATCTATCATCAAAAAGTGGCCCGGCGGATCGAGCTGCTTAAAGAATCATTTGATCAGATGGATTTGGATAAAGCTGAGGAAATCATGTCCAGTGAACGCGCTTACCTGGATTTGGAAGATCAATACCGCGCTCGGCATCTGGAGCGAATTCGCCAGGAAAAAATCGAATCCGCCAAAACCAGCGAAGTCCATATGGAGTTAATGGATTTGCTCAAACAGATCGTGGTCTATTCCAGCAACATCGCCAAAACGTTTTTAATCAAATGTCAAATCCAAAAATAAATCTAGAAAGAAGCTAGCATGTATCCATCCGACGACTATCCGGAATCTTGGTTCCCCATCGATTTCAAGGATACCGAGATTGCGTTTCAACACAAATCCGATTTCGATTTAACCCGGTCATATTTAATTTTTCTGCTGACCAAAAGTCCTTTTTTGGTAAAAGTTCTATCCCAATCAGCCAAATTGGCATTGTCCATGGGTCTACCCATCGAGCCGATTATCAAGGCCACTGTGTTTAAACAATTCTGTGGTGGTGAGAAAAGGAAGGAGTATCAAAAGGTAATCGATCAGTTGGCGCGGGCAGGCATCGGGGTGATCCTGGATTACTCTGTAGAAGGAGAGGGTAATGAGGCTCAATTTGACAATACCGCCCAGGCCATTATCCAGACCATCCGGGCAGCACGTTTTGCTGACAACATACCCTGTGCGTGTATGAAACTGACGGGCATCGGGGATGCGGCCTTATTCGCCAAAATGACAGCTGGAACCGCTTTGAGCCCAGATGAAGAGACGGCCTGGACCCGGATAAGGGGGCGCCTGGAAGCAATTTGCAAACAAGCGGCTGATTCCGGCACACCCATTTACATCGATGCTGAAGAGAGTTGGAATCAAGGCGCCATGGATGCATTGGCTCAAGAGATGATGCAAATTCATAATCGGAATCGTGCGATTGTATTTACGACGTTACAATTATACCGAACCGATCGCGTGGCATATTTTAAGCGACTGATTGCATCGGCACGCAAAAAGTCTTTCCGATTAGGCGTGAAAATCGTGCGCGGGGCGTATATGGAGCAGGAGCGGGACCGGGCCAGAAGATTGGGCTATCCTTCTCCGATTCATCCGGACAAACCAGCGACAGACCGCGCCTTTGATGGATGCATCCATCTGTTTGTCGACCACATCGAAAATGTTGAGATTTGTGTTGGTACGCACAATGAATACAGCTGCAAGTTGCTGGCGGGTCTCATGGCAGAACAGGGTCTTGCTCCAAACCACGCCCATATCTATTTTTCACAGCTATATGGTATGAGTGACCATATCAGCTACAAGCTGGCCCATGCCGGTTATAATGTGACCAAATATCTGCCCTATGGTCCGGTGGCATCTACCCTTCCGTACCTGGCGCGCAGGGCAGAAGAGAATACCGCCATTGCGGGCCAAATGAGTAAAGAACTTGAAATCATTATCCGGGAGCGACAACGACGCAAGCAGGCCAGAATGAGAAATTCCTGATGACCAACTACCTCAGGGGTCGGGGTGTTTTTCCATCAAAACCTTGCCTGGTGCGGAGATATGATCAGCAACTTCAGCGGACACTGTCTGAATGCATTAGGCATCATTAAGAAAGAACAGCTTGTAACATATAT
>Ga0180435_10000496_pt1 | contig 41366 bp, 30 predicted proteins | sample SS_ome_3_FD_132467 | JGI IMG/M metagenome (GOLD analysis project Ga0180435, IMG submission 132467) | Hypersaline lake sediment archaeal communities from the Salton Sea, California, USA - SS_3_S_1 metaG | ecosystem: Environmental > Aquatic > Non-marine Saline and Alkaline > Hypersaline >... | reverse complement strand
CCTGCTGGACCTTGAAGCGTAGCAACACCATCCTCACAAATCATGTCGTCATCCAACGTGGCGCGCATGATTGGTAGGGGGTCGTGGTTAATCATCTGGTATCGGTTGAGGGTGGTGTCAAAATAAGCCATAATGCGCCAGCCCTTGGGGACTGGATACATCGCATTACTCCACACCTTGACCTTGTAACCCTCCTTCTCGCACTCTTTATCGCATTCGATTGGGTCACCATCGTAATCATACTGTTCCTGGTCTCTATAGAGAATAGCATTGGCACACTGCTCAGGGCACAGGTGTTCGATTAGCTCTAGCTTCACAATCTTCATTGGGCTAGGGGCGGTCCAAACGTGGCGCTTGTAATCCCAGCGCAGGTCAACTGGACCACACATCCACTTCTGTGGTTTACGCAACCAGTCCTGCTCAAACTTCATCTTGGGATTGTTGGGGTAGTCCAAAGACTCATTTGGAACAGGCTTGTTATCAATATCAAATCCCCAACCAGCCAATACCAACGGACCACGCAACGCCACGCCACGATACCAGTGTTTCTGACTGTAGTTGTCACCAGGATGACGAACACTCATATGCGTAGGATACACGCCATCACGAGCAATGTACTCAATATCGTGACCAACAGACGTATCAGGACTCTTGGTCATGCAAATACCACCGTTGCTCCAACCAGCGCTACCAGGACTCATCGACCGACCTTTAGCAAGGAAGGGAGATAGGGTGGCTACATTGATTGGTAGGTGTTGTTCTTTACAGAATATGGGTGGTACTTGCTCATGTGAGAAGTAATCCACATTGTTGGTCATATACGAACCCTCGCCCTTGGGACAACCACCAGGGGGCGGGAATTTTGCCACTCCATCTTCGGTTTCACATGAATTCCCAGTGAGTACCTTGTCCTTATTTGTCTCATTCCTGTAGTGAGGCATAAAGTAGGCATCGTCTAGCGCTGCCTTGTGGGCGTGTGGAAGTGTGGAAAAACCACGGAACATGCCCTGGGCTTCCATGTACGCTCGTCGTCGATAGTAGTGGGGACTGTCCGCGCGGAGCGTATAAAGGTCTTTCTTGCTCTCGCTCTGCGTGGCCACGCTCTGTGCCCAAGGCTCGTCGTCTTGGGACGATTCCTCATAATTCGCTGGAGCTTGAACCGTGATGGTCTCATCTTGACGGGTGTGAAAATGCTGCACCTCTTGAAGCGGACCAGTATTCAGTGCAGGACCAGACGGGTCACGAAACGCCTGACCCCCCATCATGTCGTGAGAAGAACTCCCAGACAAACCGTGTGAAGTTTTCCACTGTAGCAACTGCTGTTCAATCGGCCTATCCCACTCATTACGCAAGCGGCCTAACGTGTACTTGCGGAACATACGCTCAGCCTTAATTGCAACCTTCGCGCTATGACGAATCTGTTGCAGTCTAGTCAAAGCTAACTTGCCTTGGTCTGGTGTGTGTGTGCGCATCCTATATGTGGTCAACACCGCACCGTTGCCACGACCAATTTGTACGTCAATATGAGATACAATGGGTCCACCAGCAGCAATTAGGCTTCCCAATGAACCAACAGGAGCGCCTGGAACCGTAATGTCACCCATTTCAACTACGTACTTATCACCAAGCATGGCGCTGGCCGTGCTGTATGCCACCCAGTCCATGAGTGCCCAGCTACCAAAGTGCCATGGAGCAAAACCAGCCTCGCGCTGGTATTCAGTCTTCCCCTTGTCGCTGCCACCAAACAAAGCGCCACCAATTCCAAAGTCATAGCCTGGAAAGTCAGCCTCTTTAGCAAACCAGGGGCCATACACCAAACGCTTGCTCTGTAGTGGAACACACGCAGCAATTGGCTGTAGATATGGGTCCATCATACCTAACGCAAACTTGTCGTTAGATATGCTCTTAACCGCTTGCATATATGCGTTCTTGTCTTTGTTATGCAGATGACCAGTGAAGGCAAATCCCAGCAACCATTCTGGACGCACGTCATACGGATTGTACTGCTGAATAGGACCGCTGGTCTTGATAACAGCACGAGCGTCATCAGGACCAACCCAGACAATGCCACCATCAGCCGAAGCGCGCACAAACACATTGTACGGATTGAGAGCAAAGTAATCCTTCTTGCTCAAGTTATCCAGAATCATGGGGCGCTCACTGGTGTACTTCACGAAGCATTCAATCTTGCCATCGTCAGCACGAAACTGGTCGAGCATCCAGTGCGGATTAGGTAGCCCCAGAACAGGCCACTCGGTCCAACCACTGTCAGACGTTTCCCAATTGGTCTCTAGCGTCCACGGCGTGTCAGAGTTGTATCGTGTGCAGAGCCATGGCAAACGAACCATGAACTGACGACCATAAAACTCCTGGGCGAACTTGCGCACAAAGTCATACAGCTTGCCGTTCTTTAACAACTGCTCGTCATCAATAGCCCCAAGGTTAATTGCGCTAGCGCGGTCCCAATTGACAGTAGCCACATTTTTAACAGCATGCTCATCAGCCTTCGTGGCTGTCGCCAATGCAAAACCCATAGCAAGGTCATCAGTAATCTGACCAAGTTCATCTAACCACCGTACTGCAATCTCAGACTGACCCATCACTTGGTCATACTTCTCCCGCTCAAACTGGTAAAGCCATGCTTCCCAGTGACCCTGGCTAACCAGCGCGGCATTCAATTCAAATAGGGTAATGTCCCACTCATCAACGCCAATGCCCAGGTGGTCAGTCTTAGCAACAAAGTGGTGGCCGTAATCAAGGTCGTCTTTTTCTGCTGGCAACGTACCATCAGAACATTCCTCACCAATAATGACGGTCCCATCTGGGTTCTTGCCCCAGTATGGCCAGATGGTGCCATATCCCATACACTCATCTTGGTCTTCTGGTTCATCATACGCAACCTGCCAAATTTCCTGACGGAATTCACCAGTCAAGAAAGCATTGGTAGTATCGAGTTTCAATTCCAGACCGCGACCCTGACGATGAACACAGCTTGAGGCCGCAATAGTAGAACCAATGGTGCCTAGGCTTAGACGAGCATCAATGTGAGAACCACAGGCAGCATCAACCAACTCAGCGGACTCATCGAAAGCCTGCCACGAACCATTGCTGGTACGAACCTTAATGATACTACTTGCCACACCACCACACGGCGCACCAACAGTAATAAGGTCGTAGAAATAATCCACGCCGCCCATACTACATACTTGAGCAATCAAATCCTCAAGGGACTTGTTTTCACCACTTATGCGTACTTCACCATTAAGCAAGGGAAGCTCAGATAGGTCAAATAGGTATGTGGAACCCCTGAACGTCATGGGGGAACCATACGCGCCGCCACCACCGTTGAGGATTGCCCCCAATGCGTTTAGAATCAACTGCCAAGGGATACCTACCTCGTTATTGAATGCACCACCAAAGCCGGGGGCGGGAGGATAGGTAAGATTGGAGCCCAAACCAGGGATAACTTCACCAGTATATCCAGCTTCGACACAAGGATTCCCTAGTGTTGCTTCCAACCAACCATAGACGTTGGCAAGATTCGGTACACCATACGTAGGACCGTTGTAGCTACTCAAAATGACCTGACAACCCTCAATGATTTCACGAGGGCTGATTATGTTCACCGTATAGCTCTTAGCACCCGTTGCGGAGTCGTTCTGCTTCCAGTTCTGTAGCAAACCTCCATGCGTAAAGCCACCCATGCTGAACAACACTGGACAGCCGACCCCCGGAGGATTGAAGAAGTCACCATTGCATAAGTCTTCAACAAGCTCTACTTGCAGACCGCCACCAGTACCATTCCAATCTACCTGCGCAGAAAAACGCTGAACGCTGGCACCTAAGAATCTGGTTTGAACAAATGGTGTTCCATTACTACCACAACAAACTGACATGCTTTACTCCTTAACAACATTCACATATAAATGTGACGGTCCTGGTGTACCTACCGCTGCGCGGGTTCCACGATTCGGTATCTCTTTCAGTGTACGTTCCATAAGAATCTGAACAACATCCTACCGCACTTATTATACCCTGGACATCGCTCTCAAGTCCACTAGGTTTTGCCATTGAACACCCACATTCTTTAGCGTAGGTCAAATCAATCGCCACCGTACACTTCTCAACCGTTTGTGTGCCCTTGTATTGCACAATCGGACCACAGGTTCTACCCAAAATGGGCACAATCGCAACAACGTCGGCTGGAAATTCCTTGGTGATATTGATAGACTCTTTCAATACACCTTCAATGCATGTATTGCAGCACTGATAAGTGTATGAGTAAGTAATCTGACCATTTTTTTTGTTTCTTGTAACGGTAGTTGTACGTAAAGCTACCGTCTGAGAACAATAGTCTTGTGCATCGGCCTCTAGCGTTGATTGAATTGTCGTCCAGGCATTTTCACCAGTCGTAACCATGCCATCAACGCCTGTATCTGGGTCACAGTATGGAATAATAGTGCCACTTAATGTAACCTCAGTACAACAATCCTGGTCATCAGTCTTTGTCGTAACCGTTTGCTCATGCTCATAGCCATCAGTGCAGTCCTTGAACTCATACGAGAACCGAACAGTTCCGTTTTTCTCATTGCGCGAAACACGAGACGAGGACAAACAGCCATAGGTCGAGTAGTCGCTGGGCAAATGGTCAGACTGATACAGGGCTTCCGCCGCTGCCGCTGCACCACCAGCCAAGTAACACGCGCCCTTAATCTCACCCTCGATAGAGTATGACGCTTCGTCACACGTAGACTGGTCGTACATCTCAGTAATAGTTACATTACTGGTTGCATCACACTCAGTCGTATATGTGTAGGTTTCACGAATGTTGCCGCGCGTCTTATTGATGTTTCGCTTCCACGACAAACGACATGAACCACTTGGAGCATGGCTATCGGCATCCACAGACGCCAAAGCCGTTTCAGCACTAGCGAGCATGGTGGCACTATCACAACCGGTGCCCTGCACGCTTAACTCCACGCTTGACAGCGTCTCTTCACAGTTCTCTGGACCGTTGTTCAAATCCACCACAATCTCAACAAGACCAGGGCCGCAATCGTTATCCCATTCGTAGTTATAACTGACCGTGTTGTTCTTGCTATCGGTCGTAACCGACTTGCGTTTCAATTCACAGCATGAGTCGCCTTGGCAATTGTAGACCGATGGGTCAGGCGCAGCCGGGGTTTCGCCATCACAAGGACCACGAATGGTGCCCTCAACAGAGTAAGTAGACTTGCTTTCACCACCCGTCTTCAAATCGCCACAAGTCCAACCAACCGTAATTCGTTCTTCCTGAATTACACCGTCAACAAATTCATCTGTGAATTCACAAGAGAAGCTGATAGTTCCATCACGCTCATTTTCCGTGTACGAACTGCGTGTTTGCGTAAGCGTACCGGTGCCACCCCATGTAGCATAAACAGCCTCGGCTTCATCTGAACAAGAAATGGCCTCATAAGCTAATGTAGCATTTTCCAGCTTTGTTGTTTCACAATCACAAGTATGGCCCTGAATCTCACCCTGAATACTAACAGTAGCCGCACATCGCTCAACATACGATTCTTCGACACTTCTAGTAATAGAAACTTCGGCGTCGGGGTCAGCATCACTAAACTCATAGCTAAACTGCGCCACTCGCACAGCCTCACCATGGGCATCCGTCCAAGATAAATCCTCCCCTCGTTGCTCAGTCGTATTGGTAATGGATTTGTTAACTGGACATGAACCCAGTGTTCCACACCCACCATAATCCACATACATCTGATTTGCTACGTCGTATGGACCACCAGCAGAATCCCAATCTTTCAGAGCATCAATAGCTGCGCTAGTATTTGTGGGCGAAACCTCAGTGGAGGCAGTTCTATCCAACAAAGAACGAAATTCACCTTCCACACTAACGGTAACATACTCATCCCGTGGGTCATTGACGGTAATCGTCCATGTGCGGAAAACTGGGTCTTTAGCTAAAGTCCAACTTTCGGTAATGGAATATGTACCATTATACTCATCAATAGACTTGGCTACGGTATAGTTATATGCAGTGTAATTCTGCAAATTGAAACCAGTAGCCTCAAAAATCAAGTCATTCTTAATGGTGGCAGGACCAGCACCTACGTAATCTGAACCAGCTAGTCTTTGCTCAATCCAATACTTTGCAACTTTCCAACCATCTTTAATATCATTGGGGTCACGCGCAAATTCTTCGGACTGACAAGACAGCGTGTGTTCCAATGTAAAGATGCCACCATTATTCTCGTCCCACTGAACGTCCCATGTCTCAGCGGTATCAATGTTGAGATTCTCGTCATACTCACCATCGGTTTGTAGTTCCAGCACAATCGTGTATGGAACAATCTCTACCCATCGACCTTCCGCAAAATCAATGCTCAGCACACGAGCGCGCCACTTACGAATTAAACCATCACAACCGATGACTTCAAACCAGTGATAATCCTCACCAATCTCAAACAAGTCACGTAACTGCTCCTGCATCTCCACCATATTGGCAAACTTGTTGCAGGTCGTAGGCGTATCATCGGCGGGGTAGTCACTGCCCTCGTAGAACTCAGGCGAGCCACTAGAGAAATCCCAACCCTTACAACCAACAAGCTCACCGCTTAGGGTCACCTGATGCTCAGTGCCCACAATAGACTTATCACCCGAACGCCTGTGACTTCGCGAGAAGTTCAACTGGGGCGCGGGGATTAGTCGCTTGCTATTATAGATAATTGCAGTTGGAGCAGCCATTTAATCACCTTTACAGTGTCCAGCCAAAAACGTATAGTGGAGCTTCGCTCTGTGGCGTAGTATCAATCACAGAAGGAACCACTAGAGTTATCGCATCGTTGTGTAGGTACGCACCCGCCACCGATAGATGCACATAAGCGTTGGGCGTACCGGTTTCTTGATATACCAACAGTGGAGCGGTGCCATTTATCACACCATGGGCTGTGGTATACAATGTCTCTGTATCCGTGCTAATCATAACACCTGTCGTTACAAGCGTAGCATACGTATTCAGGGTCTCAGACGCCACGTTAGGAATTGCTAACGTAATAGCGTCTGTATCTTCAATTGCGCTGTAAATATGCAGGGGAGCATAGCTGTTGACACCATTGTCCAACGCCTTACAAAATAGGCTCATCGCGATGGATTCATCGGGACGATTGATGAACAACGGCATGCCCCGACCAGTCGGCAACCAGTTCTCCCACATGCCTGGAGTCTTAATCCACAGAGTCATTGACCCTCCGACAGAGTCGTTCTGTAGATACATGTCCATGCTGCCATTTAGGCTAGGGGCAGCGCTTTCAATTATCAATGTGCGAGCGGCAGAGTGTGGAGCCGCTGGCTGTGTGTTTTTCAAAAACAGAAAAATACTGTCATTTGAAGCACCATTATCAACCTCTACTGACAGCGGAATATAGCTGTTAAGGTTATCCCGATAGCCCTCAATAAACAAATACCATATTCCATTTGTCCTACCAACACCATCAGTAAACAGAGTAGCACTATCAGTAGATTCAATCATACCACTCACAAAGGCGGTGGCGTAAGAGTTGAGGTCGTAATGGCCTGCTGTGACAAGTGGGGAACTTGCGTTGACAGATAAGCCATACCCGCCCTGCATATATACGGTGATTACATCGGTTTCTACTGCCACTGTGCTACCTGTTACTGATAGATGGTTGCTTACGCAATTCCAAATCCGGTTTCACGGATTCTATCCCTTAGAGAGTCGATTTCGGGACCAACAACATCCATAACCAATTGAGAAAATGCCTCGCCGTCCTGCTGGGTAGTCTCTCCACCTTCCACGGTCACCGTAATGGGTGAGTGGGTATGAGTTACATTGATGGTGATTTCCTGAGCTAGTGCATCACGGAGTTCTGTGGCAGCGCCACTCATGTTTGCGGTTGCCGCTGCAAGGTCGGCCACGGTGGTAGCCAACTGAGCCACGCTCTGACCAAAGCCATCAGCCGCCGCGTTGAACTCACCAATCGCTGTGCCCAACACTTGCGCTGAGTCAGTCATGGCCGCTGTTGTATCACCCAGCGCCGCCGCAATAGATTCGGGCAGCGCCTCTGCTGTTGCCTGAATAGCTGTCGCACCAGCCTGGAACTGCGCCGCAGCTTGATTGATAACCTCACCAGACGATTCTAGTGAAGTGGTAAAACCAGCCAATGACTCAGTAATTTGCGATGGAACATCAGCAAACACCGTGCGGAAATTGTCGCTAGCCGCCCTCATCGCTTCTGTCACCGCTGCAACAAACGCTGACACAGATTCACTAGACAGACTAACTGTCATGTTCATTTCTGCACCACCGCCACCAGACGACGTAGCCACGCCGCCCTCAGCATAACCCTTAACTACACCGCCGCGCGCCAGCATTTGCACCGCCGGTCGGCTCAGCACATACTCGCCACCCTGGAGGATAGCTGCCTGCTCACCATGACCAGGAACCAAACCACCTTGGTGATAACGTGCTACTTGACCCTGAGTTCCAGGAACGATAGAGCTTATCAACTCATCCCGTAGCTCATTCAAGGCCGGTGTGCCGCCAGCAAGAATCTGAGCGAACACTTCCTTGGGGCTCTTGAAGTGATAGCTACTAGCATAGTCACTGACCGCCCGCGTTCTGTTTGCACCAGAAGGTAGCGTTTCAAGATGATTCTCAATCAACGCCTTCTTCCAACGCTCAGCGTTCGCTGGGTTACTCAACCACGCATATGTTCCGCTGTCACGCTGCATACTTGCAGGACCAGAGCCAGCGCCGCGTCGATTACCCAGGTAATAGTCTACTGCATGACCAAACTCATGTCGAGCAGCGCGAGACAATAGACCAGGACGCTCATTCCAGAACTCGTTGTTCGGAGCAATCTTGATAGTGCCACCACGCCCCGTGGTTGTAGACGCAAAGCTCGCAACGGGAACCACACTCATGCCCTTAGCAGCACGAATCTGTTCGGCCTGTTCCCTTGTCAGGTCTTCAACCTGTAGACCCAACGGAAGGTTGCCAAGCCCAATGCTGTTTGCATACTCCTGAATGTCACGACCAGCCTGTCGAGACGGCTTGTTGTATTCATCAGCGAACTTGCGCTTGGCCTCAGTCAACTGCTGATGCCACTTACGAATCTGGGCTCGCTGCGCCGTGTTACCAGTAGGGTTGAAGTTGCCCTCTACCAACAATTCTGCCGCTGAGTCCAACTGACCATAGCTCTTAGTCAACTCAATCAACTGACGGGGCTGCATCTGAACACCAGGAATGCGCTCCCAATCCAGGTTACGAGAGAAGTTGAGCAACTCACGCAACTGGTCATAGTCCTGCTTCTGCTCTTTCAGTTCTTGCAGTCGCATTCCAGCGTCTTTGATAATCTGGTCTGGCGTAGGAATGTTGTCGCGAACCGCTGGCACATTCGACCTGTCACCATACGCTGATGGACGACGAGGACGGAATTCACCGGGCTTACGCGGAGGCAAAGCCTTGTTCTTAGTTGACGCTTCTATGTAACGAGTCTCAACCTTGGCTTCTTCCAACGCTGGAATATCTTTCGCTTCTGCCTGTGGAACCCCAGGAATAACTACCGCACGCAGTCTTCGTGGCGTTTCCAACGGAACCGGTTGTGATACAGGCGTATCCGAAATGGTGTCGCCGCCACCAATAGTGCGCAGAGTTGTATCCACTCGCTTCTCAATTGACTTAATGTCTCCCAGCGTATCAGGCGTCACCCTACGCTCAGGTAGGCTACGGGGAGAAACTACACGGCGACTAGGCTGAGGTTTGACTCCAGAAAATACCCAGCCCACCCCAGGTTCCAACTGTCGAGCCCACTCACGAATCTGGGCACGCTGCGCAGGGTCACCAGTTGGGTTAAACTCACCCTTGAAGTGCAAGTCTGCAACAGATTCAATCTGACCATATTCACGCGCCAACGTAATCAAGTCAGCCGGGGTCATATCCACACCAGGGATATTACCCACTCGCATGGAGTAACGCAATAGCTTACGTAGCTGGAGGTAATCCTCTTTTTGCTGATTCAACTCAGTCAGTCGAGCCGAAGCCTGCTTGATGATTTCATTTGGCGTGGGCTGAGATATATCCACACTACCACGACTTGGACCCAGGTCATATGCAGACGTTCCACGGCCTGGAATGCGTGTTCGGAACGCACCAGTTTTAGGCGTGGGTCGAGTTCTCGTACCAACTACACGCTGGTCATCTCTGAAATCAGCATCAGTAATGGTCTTGATAGCGCCGGGATAAGCAGGAGAGGGTTGTGCTGTGGGCAGTTGAACCCCAGCAGCCTTCCTTCCCTGCTCAATCAAGTTGGCTCGATTCTCACCCGTAACCAGTTCGCCATTGACGTATATGCCAGCGGCCTTACTCTCAGCAGCACCGCCCTTGCTTGCCAGAGCCCTAGTTACTTGAGCATCCAACAGTTCAACGATGCGTCGATTGGCAGCGGTGTCATTTTCTCGCAGTCGCCCTTGGGCCTTGGCCAAGCGCTCGTAAATATCTGGTGTGCTAACCTGTGGACGACTAGCCTCTCGTTCTTTGCGGTCCAAATAACGCAATTGACGTTCGGCATCACGCTGTTCACGTAGCATCTTCATGTGAGAGCTACGCGCTTCGCCCGTCAAACCAGCAACAGAACCAGGGTGGCGCTCACGATATGCCGCACGCTTATCGGCTTGCGCCTTTAAGTAACGCTCACGACGCTTGGCTTGGCCCTCTTGGTATTTCTGACGCTTGTCGTAGGCAGCACGAGCCTGTGGGCTCAGCTTGGCCAACAGCCGCTCTCGTTCGGATGGCTGCGGGACAGGCGGCGGAACAAACCCTTGAGCAAACTCTTGAGACAAGTCCACACCAGCGCTAATGCGTGGCTGCGCAGCAGCCGCAATCGCTTGAGCATTATCAACAAGGTCACCAATCATATCACCAGCGACCTTGGTAGCAACCTCCGGCAACACCTTGTCGAACCCCGCTGGGTTAAGCGGCGGCTGTGCCGCTATATGTTTCGCTGGTGTTGTGCGTCCAGTAAACGGGTCATAATCTAGTGGTGCCGACATCGAGTCGTTAAACAACGATGCATGAACATCGAAACGCTCCTTTTGACCCGTAATCAACTCATCGTGGTCGGGCATAACGCCACGAGCCGCCCTGGTGGGAATCCTACGGCCCGGCTTAGCAACAGGCAACTCCCGACTAGGTCGGTTCAATCCAAATAGTGGGTCAGTAGGAATGTCACCCTGTGGCTGCATTATTGGAATGCGACCACGCTCACGAGGAAGCTCAGGGCGTGGGTGGTCCACAGCAACGGGTTGGCCCGTTGGCTTAATCGCTGGGTCTAGCTGCGGACGCTGGTAAGGCTCAGCAACCACGCTGTCCAACATACCACCAAGAGGCCCTTGCACGTTATCACTCACACGAGCAGTAACGCGCTGGCCAGTAAACTCTAGTTGACTCAGGTCGCCACCGAGAGCGAAATCACGATTGGGAGTCAAGAACTCATCTTTCTCAGCGTCGTAAACAACAGTCAAGTCACCGCGACGATAAACCCCTCCATCAATGTAGCCGCCATCGCGCGCGTAAGAAACGCCACCTTGCGTCACAACGCTACTACCCCGGTTGATTGCGTGTAGCAATCCCATGTGTTTCTGCGTAGCGGCAGCATTGACAACAAACTCACCGGGGGTGAGCATAGCAGGAACGGTATCGGTGCCCTGGCGCTTGAACATGATGCCGCCAAGACTCTTGGGCTCTGAACTACCAGCGTGTCTACCAGCGGACGTAAGTTCTCCAAGACCCAAGCGGGTCTGAATTTCTTCACGAGTAGACAAGCCTGCTAAAATCTCATCCAGGGTTGCCAGCCGGGCATTGACCTTGCGAAGATTGTCGCCCAGACTCGCAACGTCCGTAACCTTGAGTTCTCCCAACGCAACACTTATCTTGGAGATAGCATCGCCACTAGCAGTCAACAGGTCTCGTACAGCATTATCGTCTTCGGATTCTAGCCCAGCATCGGCAGAAATACTTCTTAAGGCATCGACGCGGTTTTGTCGAGGAACCTCTGTTATCTGAGGAATCAGTTCTGTTCTAATAAACTTATCGCGATTGGTCGCAAGTCTTTCTTCGATGGCGCGCCGAACACTAGGGTGGGGAGAGCGAGGACCACTTCTGATGGTTCTCGGCCCCTCTAAATTTATCTTGTCGGCAATAGACTGCGACATATCAGCGTACAGCTTGTTTAGCTGGGTCTTGTCAATCACACCTTGTTGCGTCAGTTGTTCAAACGGGTCAACGCCAAAATCCTTAAACGACTTCTTGAGTTCTTCTTCCACAGCGGTAGCATCTACATCCCTACCCAGTCGTTTGAAGGTGCTAATGAGAACATCGTGGAACTCCTTGCCGGTTATCCCCAAGTCAACCGTTTGGTCTCCCCGTGTTTCAACAGCCGGGGCTGTGCTAGGCAACATTAGACCCTGCATCGCCGCGTGCCCTGCGGCACGGCGTTGAAAAGTAGCAACATTCTCCACATCACTCAGAGCTTCAACAACACGGAAGATACCTTGTGGCTCCAGGTCAGGAAATACCGGACTAATAATCGCACCAGCGTCTTCCAATGCCCGCTGTTGACCAGAAAGCACATTGGCCTCATCCTGCTTAACGCTACGCTCACGCTCGACTCGCTCACGGTTAATCAACTCCAACTCCGCGACTAACCGCGCAGTAAAGCGCTGGAACTCAGTCTGCATCGTGTTGATTAGTCTATCGTGGCTAGTTTCCATGTTGCCAATGAACGCAGTTTCAACCTCTGCGCGGCGCTCATACAACGCACGTAGTTGGTCAACTTGACTCTCCTGCTCCTCGTTGAGTTGCAGAGGATTGAACTGGTCAATGCTAAGGTTGGGGCCGGTGCCAAAGAACTGCTGCCATGGACCGGGTACGTTGATACCACCAATGCGCCTCTCAACAATCCCCACATTGCCTTCCAGCCCCGTGAGACCACGACCGAATGCATCAACGCCAGCCATCAACGTGTTGACATTGGAGAACTCTTTTAGCAGGCGAGAGACTTCACCGCGTCGTTCAGCGGAGAGTCTGTCAATGGGAACACCGCCCGTGGTAACCCTCACAGTATCCAAGATACCCTGCAAAATCTTCTGACGGTCTTCACGCGAACCGAACGTATAGCGGTCAGCCAAGCCGAATCGAGTCTTCTTTTGTTCTTCCAGTAGGTTCAGAGTCTTCTGAATCTGCGCAGCCTCATCGGTTGTCTCACCCAGCAACTCCATGGCCATGCGTAGTTTTTGGGCTTCGACATTCAGTGCGCCCAACTCGTCTTTCGCCTTGGCAAAGGACGCACCTTCATCGTCAGCCAACAGCGAGCGTTGATTGCTCTCTGCGGTTTCAGTACGAATGCGGTCAAGAACAATACCCAAACGAGAAGCCAAAGCATCTACGTCAAAGCGGTCTGCATCAGCGACACCGGTGCCCTGCACAAGGCTGGACAGTCGCGCTCCCCGTGAAGCTCGGATTTCGGCCAGTGGGAATATGTCTGTAGGCAATCGTCGGGTAGCCTGGAATAGCGCCTGCTGAGACTCCAACTGGCTCTTGGCCATTGCGTCACGAGCCTTCACAATTCGCATTTCAGACTCGACTTGTTGCAGTATAGCGTCCTCAAGTAGCTTAGCCGCCTCCAACTGTCCCTTGGAAATGAGGTCAATTTGCTTGAGAATACTCTCATACTCCTGACCGCCAACCTGACGCAGAAGTTCTTGCGGGTTGCTACGAGCCAACTCTAGGAATTTACCAGCGCCCGCGTCACCCTCACCGGACTTAGTAATAAACCTGTTGATGCCACCACCAATAGTATTCCTCAATGATGCAGAAATTTCGTCGCTGATAACGCCAGCAAATCGCGAATCAAACGCTTTCTCAAATTGAGTCTGGGCGTCATCGGGGTCCAACGCCGATGCTGCACCGATGGAAGTCAAAACTTGAGGCATTTCGTTCAAAGCGCGGGAAATGTCGTTTACATTCTGGAATACTCGATTGTCACCAACGCCACCTATGGCCTGCTCTAGCGCACGACTAAACTGCGGGAAGTTGGCAACGCCACCAGAGGCCACGCGCGAGAAGTCACCAAACCCAGGACGACCGGTAAATCTACCAACAGTAGGCTTGCCCTGAGAAATAGCGGTCTCTACATCAAGTTGACCAGCCACGCGCTGTAGATTGGCTACAGTGTCCTTGAGCGCCGCATTAAACAGCGACAGGGTAGTGGTTAGTGTATTCGTCTGCTCACGAGCGGCTGCTTCATCAGCATCTCGCTTTGCCTTCTTGTCTCGTGCCTCAATCTCATTCTGGATTGCCCGCTCAATTTCAAACGTACTCTTCTTCTGAACTTGAGCCAAGGCCAAAATGACTTCGGCACCAGCAGCGGTGTTGTTCTTGAAATCATCTAGGTCTACAGCAACCTCAACAAGTTTAGCCCTTACATCCTCAGTTTGCGTAGCGAATCCGCGCAACGAACGATTGTAGGCTTGCGCACCTTCGTCGTCTTCGTTCAGGCGAGCCTCTTGTTCTAGTGAACGGAATTCGCGTAGCCCTTTAGCTACGTCCAACGCAGACCGCGAACCGCGAACAGCAACGTCACCAGACGTTAGTTCTTTGAACGCCCCTTCTAGGGTTGTGGTAGCTTCGGCAGCGCGTTCCTCACGGTTAATCTTGCGAAGCTCTCGAATAGCCTGGGTCATGTCGCCAAATGCACCATATAGCAAGCCGGTAACACCACCAATAGCAGCACCAACAGCCGTACCAACGACATTACCAATGCCTGGAATCACAGAACCAATCACAAATCCTGCCGCAGCGCCACCACCCAAACCCACGCCCGCCGATGTCGCAGTGGAAGCCGCTCGCCTTTCCTCAATGGCTGCATTCATCGCCTGTTGAGTACGGGCAGTCTTGGCCATTTCCTCAGAAGTCTTCTTGAGGTATCTGCCCCACAAGTACAACCCAGCCGCAACAACGGCAACGGCTGCTCCTAAAGCAAGCATGCCAGCATTCAAACCAAATAGGCTTTGAGACAAGGCATTGGCATTCGCCTTAAAGCCGCCACGATTACCCACGGTAGGTGGACCGGTAGCACTCGCAGGACCAAATGACGGGGCTCCACCTGGACTTAAGTAACGTGGAGCAATGGGGGTGGCAAGACCGACACCTCTAGTCTGACTACCAAACATACCGCGCAAATAACCACCGCGCGCACCAGCCAACAAACCTCCCTGCAAATTGACGGCATTCAACGTGCGAACAAAGCCCTGCAACATACCACCAGCCAACTGTAAACTGGTCATCACAACAACCAGTCGTGTCATGCTATCCACCATCTTGTCGGCTGCGCTGCCAGCCTCAGTAAAGCTCTTGGCCATACTAGACAAAATCACAACAGAGAACAGTCCGGTTCCGGCACCAGCACCAACATTCGGAGCGCGACCCCCGGCGTTGAATTGTCGAACAATACCGCCCTGCGCAAACCTCTGAACTTTGTTGACCGCCTCTAGGTTGTCATAACCAAACTTCGCCGCAGCGTGACGATTGATAACAAACTCACCGGGCTCAAGCATAGCCGGTACTCGGTCACGCTTGCTACCAACACCACCATCCTTGAGATACTTCAACTGCTTCAAGCGTTCCATGAAGGCCGTCTTGCTGGTCATGTACTCAACACCACCCAATTCCTCCTGGATGGCCTTGCGGTTAGCGTACTTACCACTCAATGTAGCACGAAGCTCTGTGGGCAGATTACGAATAGCTGGCAAGCCCTTTTTATCAAACAGTGCAGTAACCGCTGCTTGAATCTTCGATGCATCCCGCTTGCCGGTAATGGCACTAGCCCAAACCGCCACGGCTTTTTTATCAGCAGCATGTAACTGCTTAATAGCATTTTGCAACGGCGTTCCCGAAGCAATAACGCCAGCAGCCAACTTTCTATTGTCAGCACGATTCTTTACATTCTGTCTAAATGCAGCAGCAGACTTGCCCAGGTACGTCAAGCCCTTAGCGTAAACGTCCCTACGATTCTTCGCGCTGTTGGTACGCTTGGCGTCTACCAAAGGAATACCGGCTAGCATTGGCCATGCTTCTAACTGAGCATTACGAACACCGCCGATGAAATCAAATGGCTCAGACACCTTACCAACGGATTGACGACTGAGTCTACGCGCATACTTTCCACTTTCGCGACTGTGCGGAGCAGCATCGCTAGGACGAAACTGCGCGGTGTTACCCAGTCGAGTGACCACAGCCTCAAACATCTTTCCTAGTGTACCAGTTCGGTTCTCTTTGCTCGGAAACAGATTGGCCTTACGCAAGTTGTGGACCCAGAAGTTGCGAGGCGCTGGCGGCAATTGAGTGCCCAGCCTATTAACCGTATCCTGGCTGGCATTACGCAAGGCATTGACCAGACCATGGAATGTACGACGCTCAAAGTTCGCACCAATCTTGGGGTCCAGTGGTTGAGCAGTCAACGAAAGCGCTAGTTCAGAACGACCTCCCCATTCCTGCGGAGCATAAACCCTGTCGGGAAATGTGTTCGCGGGCTCACCACGCAATGCAGCCAAACCAATCCTAACACGCTTAACCGGACCACCCTTGGCAAACTTCTGCGTGTTGATGGCGTGCATCTGGTCCATACCCATGGCTTCGACAGCAGTTCGACGCATGACGAACTCACCGGGCTCCAACATCGCGGGAACCTTGTCTCCCCTACCAGAGCCAGGAACAGGACCGCCACGCTGGAATCCACGGCCACCAGCTAGACCACCAGCGGCAGCAGCGGCTCCACGAGCCTGCATGTAGGATTGCAAAGCAGAAATGACAACGCGCAAACCATTCACCGCCATTGTGTTCTGGTTAACGGCGTTGGTGGTTGAGTTCAGCGCGGCAATCAGACTTGTCATTGTCTGAGTGCTGGCCTGTGTTTGCTGGTTCTGAGAAGCCGTGTTTCTGTTGGTAGCAGTCGTATTTTGATTCTGTGCCGCCACGGCATTCTGTGGACCCGTTGTAGGACCACCGCCAGTGCCACCCGCGCTAAGCAGGCCAGGGATGAATCCGGTCGCGAATTGCCTTGTTACAGATACAGCCTTAAAGCCAGCCAACGTAGTAATCAACGGGATAATTGGCTCAAGCAGACGAACAACATCAGCAAGGTTCTTGGCAAACGTCAGGGCACTATCAGCCAAATCCTTGAAAAGGTCGCTTCCAACAATTTCACGGAACAGCTTGGTGTACTCCTCGCCAACCTTACTAATCTGAACCGCCAAAGCCTGTTGTGCAGTAGCAGCGTCTTCTGTCAACGACTCAGTACCACTCAAGGCTACCGTCAATGCCTTCTGCGAAGTAGCGAACTGTTGAATCAACGGGATTACCTTGGAGACCTGACGGAAGCCACCCAACTCTTCCGTGATACGAGAGAATCGTACATCACGAGGGTCAAGGTTCTTCATGGCCCGCGACAATTCTTCGACAGCCTTGTATGGACCAACGAACTTGCCTTCCAGGTTTTGTAGTTCAATGCCAAAACCACGCAAGAACTGAATGGTTCGCGGACGCTGCAAACGAGTGAAGATTGTACGGAAACCAGTAGCAATCGAGTCAGCGCTTTCACGAGTAGTAGAACGAACACTTGTGAACAACGCAATCAATTCTTCAAGGTTGCCACCAGCAGCCTGGAACGCACCACCAGTACGTCGGATAGCGCTGATGATGTCAGCACTTTCAACAGCGAAGCTACCTGCAACAGCGTTCATAGAACCTAGCTTGCCCTCAAGGTCTTCCGCCGCTAAACCAAACTGACGCATGGCAGCGATAGCACCTTCTGTCGTCTGCTTCATGCTATCAAATGTAGGAGCAAGGTCAGACTTGGCAATGGCCGACAGCGCCACTCGGGTTTGCTGGGCGGTTAGACCAGCCTGTGCCAAGGTACGAGTAACCTCAGCCAACTCGGCTGATGCAGAACCAAAGGTAGTAGACAACTCACCAATGGTGCCGGTCAACGCCCTCAAGCCCTCAGTAGTTCTACCAGTAACCTGTTGAACACGGACCATCTCCCGCTCAAAATCAACTGCGGCACGAACACCCTTTTTGATATTCATCACCAATCCAACAATGATACCAGCAGGGATACTGAACGCCAAGAAACGACGAACAGCCAACGCAGAAATCTTGCCAAACTGAGCCATCTCAGTAGTGGCCACCTGCGTAGCAGCAGAAACCTTCTTCATGTTGCTAGCTGTAGCATTGGCTCCAGCAGCACCACTCGCAACGCCAGCGCCAGCCGCACGACCGCTAGCACCTACAGTACGTAGCGCCGCCGCCGCCGCTTGAGCATTGGATGTTACTTGAGTCAATAAGGTGTTGGTCTGAGACAACGTGTTATTGAATGTCGCCAACGTAGACCCAGCACCAGCAGGAACATTCAACGATACGTTCGCCGTGATACTGTTCAACCGAGATTGGATACGGTTGACTACCTGATTGATATTTTGCGGCCCCTGTAGATGCAGGCGAGCCACAAGATTGAAGGATTGAGCCATGTAACACCCCGTCGTACAAGAAAAAAGGCTATACTGTCAGCGCCGAGATTAAAATACCTCGCCTCACCGACAGTATAGCCCTATCCGCGTATGAATTAACCAGCCGCCTCAGCAGCGGGTTCTTCTTCGTCTTCGGCGGGAGCCTCTACTGGAGTTGACTCATCTTCTTCGATGATGGGTTTTCCATCGTCGTCCAAGAACGGCGCTTGTTCAACGGTGTAGTTACCATCTTTATCAACTGGATTGCCACTGATGTCAACAAGGTTTCCATTCTCATCGACAAAGTGACCGTCCTCATTGATAAGGTTGCCATCGGCATCACACAACTTCTTGTTCTTATTAACAAGCCTAAGTTCTTCATCAACGAACTTAAACCTAGACAAAAACTTGTTTTCTGGCAAAGATGCCTCATGGTCTTTGTCCAACTGGTACATCATGGCAGCAAGGACTTGCGCACCTCGGAATGCCTGTTCATCTGTACTGTTGGCAATGTAGTCGTCAACGTCTTTGTATACAGGTTCCCCTGTTTCATTATACACCAAACAGCGGGCAACAAGAGCGTTAAACCTAGCGTTTTCCGCCTGTCCCTCAACCGTGTTGATGTCAAGCTCATTTCGCTTCGCAATCAAGTCACGAAGGCGAACGCGCACACGACGCATCTCGATGGCCAATTCACGGGCCTCGACCAGTTTAATACCACCGCGCTGCAACTTAAGCTCCAACTCGTTGAGCTTTTCAATCAACGACTTTTGCTGAGCTTCCTTCTCGTCAGTCCACAGTCCTTGTTCACGCATGTACGTACCCACACGCTCACGCAATAGACCACCGGCTCTTAACACCTCAGCGAACGTAGCGTTGTACAGCTTTTGGGCCTCACGACCATCTTTGGGAGTGGGAGACAAAACGGCATATTCCGTAGTCTTGGTCTCTTTGCCGTTGTCATCCTTTTTGGTAATCTTGAAGGTTTCCTTTTGTTTAGCCATCTTTAGGTTCCTTTGCATCAACTGGTTTAACGGGAAGGTCCATGTGATAACGATTCCACTTAATCACATGATTGGCAATCTCATTACGCAACGCACGCAGTTGAGTATTACCATTGTTCAACACATTGGTACGAGCGCGGTTCCAAAGTTCGCGCATGTCTAGCTGTTCTGCCGTCAGTTCATCCTCTGGAGTTTTGCCTCCCCAGAGTTCGCCAAATTCGTCCTCAAAAGCAGCCAGGGCTCCGATGAACGCTGTCTTCATTTTGGTTGTCACGATTTTGTCTAGACGACGACGCGACTGTTCCAAAAAACGTTCCTCACGAGCTTGCTTCATACGGCTGCTCATGGCTTTCATTTGACCGTGACTTAGAACAGGAGCTTCGGTAGTTGCAGCACTATCCATGTTATCTCCTTGCTTGCTTCATTCTATCACGGAATTGTTGAGCGGCCTGTACTGAAATCTTCTGCTGTGAGTCAGGCATGTGTTGCTCTGCCATCACACCTTTAGACTTCAATGCCGCCATACGTTGTCGCTTCGTAAACGCTGCACCCGCCTCATTCATCTGCTCAATGCGCTTGGCATCTTCACGAGTTTCGGCTGGGATAAACACCTCTTGTGCGCCGCCACGCTTGCGCGCTTTGTCGTCACCTTCACGTTCACTACGTTCCTTCTCACGTTTCTTTTGCTCAAGGATAATCCAACCATCCAGCAAGTCATCGTCTTCCACGACTTCTTTAATGGGCTGTTCAGGATGCTCATTGATGTTGTCGTATAGCTTAGACCATGCTATCAAACCTTGTTGTTCATCAGTGAGCCATGTGGAAGGAACACCAAAAACCCTACCCTCTTGTCGTCCGCTTGACCAAATCATGCGCCACTTACTGTACTGTGACAACTTACGAAGGTCAAACTCATTGGGGCGACTACGCAGGTAGTCATCCAACAGTCGTCGCAAAATAGCCTCAGATTGCGACTCCAGGTCTACGGGATTGTCGTTAACATCACGAGTTGAGCAAGAAATCAGGTGTTGCAATCGAAATGCTTCGGCCAACCCAGTGTCAGTATACAAGTCGTAGGCGTGTCGTCGGCGCGCCAATTCGGCTTGTCTTGTACGCAGTCGCAACAACAAGCGCTTGGCCTGCTCCACACGACGGCTTTGAAACGCAATGAAGCGTTTGTACATTTCAACTTTCAATGCGTCCATCCTAGTGGGCGCGGAGTTCAGTTCATTTTCTTCTTCCATTGTCCACAGATTGTTGTCAAGCAACATCTGTAGTAATGACTCTTGTGTAAACACTCCAGTGAATGAACACTCGTATAGTATGTCCTCATAGGCAACAGACGCATTCAACTTATCAGCAGGAGAGGGAGGACACACAAAGTACGTTGTGTTATTCACCTGACACATGACGCGGCCTGTCAGGACTTGATGGAGTAGTAAGTCTTGATTGTCTTCCTTCATCTTTTCGTATCTCCAGTTCTCTGCGAAGCGCCGTTACTTCACTGACTAGCCTATTGACCTCCTCCTGCTTACCCTGTAGCTCTGCCTGTAGGCGCATACCAACAGCTTCATGCTCATTCAAAATGGCCTGAAATTGTTCTTCGCGAACCTTCATGGCATGGTGAGAGTCGAGGTACAGACTACCAATAATGGAAGTGACCTCGTCATAAGATAGACCACCCTCGCGGGGAAGTTGGTCAGTATCAACCGCCTGGATGGGAAGTTGGGCGGTATGGGGCGCGTTAGAGGCAGCGCCGGGAAGACTAATCTGGTCTTGGGGTGTTCCTTGTATCTCCATCATGTACTCCTTCTACTGTGTAATAGAATTCTACTGTAAAGTAGAAAATCCTGTGAGAAGAAAAAGCGGGCAGGGCGTACCATACCCGCGTTCTCTCTCCCGTCCAACTCAAATTTCAATCAGCGTCTTACGGACGCAGCGCAACGACCGGGTCGTTGGGGTGCTTAACATCCATCTCGTTGAAGTTGGTGTAGCTGTAGGTAACTTCGACGTTACCACCACCAGCATCACCACCACTCACACCAACGCTGGATAGCTTGTTCTTGGTTCCAGAGTCAACGACCAAGCCTTCGCAAAGGACAAGTCGGATGCACTGGTCAACCAAGTTGTATCGACTACCACAAGCACCAAGGCCGCTGTCGTAGATGCCATCTTCGGTCGCGGAAATCATGTCACCAGACACGCTGATGACCGTAATCTCGTTGGTAACCTCAACGGGGAAGTTAACGTATCGGTAGTAAGTACCACGACGGCCAAGCTCAAACAACTCTTCACGACCGAGGTCGGTATTGACGTTCCAGCTTTGTACGTGGGCACCGTACACACCATTGCTCAACAGGTTCAAACCAGAGCAGTTACCACCGTTGGAAACGCCAGGAATGTTCAACGGTAGCAAGGACACATTTGCGCCACTACCAAAGAGAACATCCTCACGCCTGTTAACACCACCAGAACCAGCGATGGACTTGGGGTCAGTGTTGCCACCAGACCATGGGGGGTCAATCCAGGTTGCGGCTGTGGTGTCGTAAGAAGAATGGAAGTTACCAGTGTCACCACCGATGACCCACACCTTGTTGTTACCAACCAGCGTACAGGTTTCTGTTGCATTTCCATCAACGCTGACGGCATAGCCAACGGACGAAATATACAAACCACTCATATGGACCTCAGCACCGGGCTGGCTTTGGCTACCTTGAGTTTCAGCGTAGGTGTTTTCTTCTTCGTAAATGGCAATTGCCATGCGGCAAATACCTTGTGAACGACCAGACAGGCTGGACGATGGGGGCGCGGACCCTTCGGCGTCCGTTTGGGTCGCCAAAGTATAGACCGGAGCCCAACCATCCATGACCTTCTCGGTCTGGACTTCAACGTCAGGCACACCCTCGATGTTTTCGTAGATGGCAAGCTGGCCAATCTCAAAGACCTGTTCAAGGTTGAACGTAGTCGTCACACCCAAGGTCTGTAGACCACGAATGGTCGTGTAGTTCTGGGTGTCAGTGAAGGGCGCGATGCCAGCACGTTGGACGGCATAGTAAATTCGTTTGTTAGCCACTTTATCTCTCCTGATTTCTCGCTCTAAGGACTAAGCTACCATATTATACGCCAAGTCGGAAAAAACCTAGACGTTCTCAAAGATAGCTTCGCAGGTTAATCGAACAACACCACGATACAACCAGTCATTAGCTGTCTGTATCACTTGACTTTGGGCATCTCTCAACATAACTTGTGCCCACTTAAAGCCACCATCGCCAGTTGGAGCAACAATACTAGGATATTGCATTGGGTTACTTACTGGGCGACCCTTAACATCAATATCTACAGGGAATGTTGCTCCCTCTTTCATCAAACCTCTATCTGGCAGAACGATTACTCTGTCATTTTGGTTTGACAGGACGTTGACTAGCTTATCCCTTTCCCCTTGGCTCTCAGCCAAGACATGTAGTAACACATCCTGGTAAACAAATTGGCCACCGCCTAACTGATAGGGATGGTAGCCTCTACGTTGAGAAAGCTCTAGTCCTATGGTCGGCATTTGGCGACGAGCCTCTGCCAACTGGTTGTGCGAGCCTGAACCAGCGGCCATAAAATCAGACCGATGCACGTTCAAAGACCCGTAGAGCAATTCCTGCATCCATGGCATTTTCGAGTATGCCGCAGTTGGAATACGGAATGCATAGTCACATCTTACATCACTTGTTGTAGGAATAGCGTTGGTGAACACCACACGACCACGCGGGTAGTCTATGTAATGCTCATACGCCCCCACTTCGGTTGCTGTAGGCTTGAAGGCTCCATCCACGTACACGCCACTACACTGACGGGGCTGAACACCGTAGGAAATACCTGTCTCCCACACCCAGTCTGAACGGATGCCCTCCCAGACACGCCCCTGCTCAAAGTTGGGGTCAGTCACACCACGCAGTATGGCAGGATGCCCACCATAGATACCACTGGCCTGAGACTTCAAAACATTTTCAAAGCCGCCAATCTGTAGCAAAGCCCAGCGACACCACGACAACATGCCATATCTTAGATTGTCATTGAAACCATCACGACGCCAGTCAGTGACCCCCTTGAAGGTCTCATAAGGTTGAAGTGCCATTATCCGAATCTCCTTTGTGTCTCAGCCTGGACCATATCACCAATATCAGGCATGGCCATCTGAACAGCACGGGTTGCAAAGTTGTTGTCATACGTGCCAGAAAATTCTTCGGGAACACCCCAGCCTTGACCCTTCGTCCTTTTCATCAGCGTGTTAGTAAGTGTTCTAGACCTAGAAGTTGGCGTTGAAGGATGGTAAATACTGTGGGTCTGTACCATTATTTCCGTGCCCTTCGTCAACAGCCACTCCAACCACGGAATGTGTGTCTCCTCCCCCTGTCGGTTCACGCTTGTATAGCTCGCATAGGCTTTGCCCAAAACATCTTGATAATCCGCCTGAATAGCCCGCACCGAAATGATTGGGCCAGCTATTCGCGACCCAACTATTCTAGGCGTGTGAACCCTTGTTTGAACTGACGCCACCCATGCGCGCACAAGACTCTCCATCGCTGACTGGCTGTCAGCCACACCTAACTCAGCCCTCAGTTTACCATCCTGAAAAATCATGCTTGTGTATTCAGGCTGTGACTTCAATGAAATTTCTAGGAGCTTCTTGGTGCCACGACGAATCGAATTCTGAAAAGCCGGGCGCTGCAATTTGCTTGTCAACTCAGCCAACATGGCACGCAAAATCTTGTCCTTGAAACCTCCTGGCGAAGTCACCATCTGGAGCCGCATGGGCATAGTTGCTACACTAACCACCGCTCGTCCTTTTCATCAATTGAACAAAGTAACGGTCTCGACGGAAACCCCACGGCTGCGCCTCTCCATCTCTTGCGCATTCGTAATTACGAATGTTTTTCAACTCGTCATTCAGCAATACGGTATTGGCTCGTTCCAGCTTAGGTAAGTCCACCATGTAGCCAATCACCATGCATCTACCCTCGGGGTCTGCGACCTTGATTCCAATGTCGCGCCAACTGCTAGGCTCCCAATAAACCCGCAACCGCATGGAGTCCGTCTGCGGTAACTCCAAAAGTCCCTTACCCTGGCAACGGGGGCATGTGCCGTGGGTCTGAAACTCAATTGGACCACCCGCCTTGTAGATATTGGACGACCGTCCAGTATCAGGGTCATACACACAATTATCGCATTCCTCCCTTTTAGCAGGGAAGATGAGTGTGCATGTGGACCCTATCTCACCATCAATGAATTCGTCTGTCACCCACTCGTGCAAGTCGAAGACCTCAGATGGAATGTCGAAGTTTCCCAGGTGTGGTAGTTTACCAGCCATGGGGCATCTCCCTTGCTTACGCGCCAATCACGCCACCATTCCCCATGGAACGGTTGCCCCATCGAGTGTTGGCGATAGCGATACCAGCATCGGCAGCAATGTCTCGCCCACCATGCTTGGCCACCGTGCCCTTCTCGGTTACGTCCACAACGCGAGTTCCCTCACGCTGGGATTCGGCGGCATCGGATTTGGTTGCTAGGTCAGCCATGATTTACCTCAATTCGAGTATTCGGTGCGTGAGCCAGGACGGTTGATTTGGTAGTGGAAGTCTATTTCCAACAAGCCAGCAGACCCAGCGTAAGTGTCATCAACATGGTCACCTTGCCTAAAAATACGACAAAGCAACATGGAGCTTAACGTCTTGCCAGTGGCGTCAATGTTTGGTAGTTCAGTTAGGTTGTGGTGATTCACTGCCATGCTACCGGAAGTCAGCGTGGCCGCAGTAATAATAGTGGTGTTGCTAAACACCGCGTCGATACTTGCCCATGTATACTCCAGCCCCCAACGTACATTGCCGGTGCCTGCGTCCATTGGAACCCAATGAATGTGGGGCGATATATCTGTACCCTCAGCCCACTCGTGGGGAAGCTGCACGGAAAACTGTAGTTCCTGAGTGATGCCAGCTTGAAATGCTCTGGTGGCAACACCGCGACTACCGATACTGCTAGAACCCACAATGCCATCTACCCACTCAAACTCAGTATTCTCTGTGCCGGAAATGGTGAAGTGGTTGTTGGTTACGTGAGCATCAGCCGCCTGGGTGCCGCTGCTCTCATCAAACTTCCACAGACCAATCACGTTGGCTGTGGCTCCATTCTTACTTACTCCAAAACCGCTGTTGTACTCAGCAGTCACTTCGGAGGGGGCGAGAGCCTTGTCAAACAAGCAGAGTTCGTCAATGGTGAAGTTAGTATCACCATCTTCGTTAATCTCTAGGTTGTTGTTGTTCGTGCTAAAGCTGTTGGTGATGAACTGCGCCACTAGGTTGTCGTTGACGTACACCGACACTTCGTTGGTAGATGCGGTGTAAGTCACACACACATGGTTCCAGCCACCAATGTTTAAGGGAGAGCTAGCGGTAGCATTGGAGTTGCCGTAGTACACCCGTAGTCTATCCTGGGTCCAGTGACGAAAACGAAAAACATCAATCTTTTGGAAGTAGTAATCTCCGCTGTCGGTATCAATTGTCGGCAATATCCAAAATGACCAACTATGGTCGGAAGTAAATGGATACGCACTAGCGTCAGAAGCAACAGCATAACCATTGTTTCCAGCGCCCTCTCCAACTAAACTCAAGGCATTGTATGCGGGGGAGCCGTTGCCATCATTTAGGAAAAACGCATAATCGGGAGGATTACTACCAACGACCTCTGTTGCGCTCACAGCCACACGCAAGTCATCCCAGTATGTGTTGCCATACACAATGTCTTCAAAGGTGTGGCTACCACTCCAAGAGTAGTTGGCTGTCAGGTCCACCGGCACAGCCCACGTTCCATCGTCATAGAGAACCTTACCGGCCTCAGCAACGGGGTCAGGCACCAAACCAGGAGTACCGGCACCGCCGAACGTATCGAAAGTGATAGCATCCCACGAACCATCGTCAAACAGCACGTAGCCGTTTTCCGCTACTGGGTCGGGAACCAAACCGTCAGCGCCAGCACCCCCAAACACAGGAGCGCCGCCGCCAGCGGGAACTTCCCAGGTTCCATTGTCTCGTAGAAACTTACCAGCTTCCACGACGGGGTCAGGAACAATACCAGGAACACCCGCACCAGCAAACACAGTGTCGCCATCGGTAAACTGCAAACGACCATTCAGTGTCTCTGGTGCAGTGCCCTCATACCCTCGGTCAGCATCTTTAATCTCATTTTCTGGATTAAAGTGAACAGCATCACCATGGTCAATTGGCGGCGTAGTAAATACTTTTGCTACATATGTCGAAGCCATAACTTACTCCAAAGCTGGGGTGGGGGTGCCCATACCATACGGCCCAACAATAGCGCGACCCAAGGAACCATCACCCATCTGGTAATTCTGCTTAGCTTTCTCGTAAGCCTCGCACACGTTCTCAGCTAAGCCACCCAAGTGCTTGGCCTTGTCCTTAGTATCCACAAAGGACGGACCATCCTTAACACTAAGAGCAGTCTTGGCAGCTTCACGATGCTCGCCCGAAGAAATCATGCAGGCGGTCTTGAGAGAAACCAACGACATGAAGTCGTAGTCGCCAGCATCAGATGGGTCAGGAGTGATGGTATTGGTACACAGATTGACCGTGTAGGAAGTCGAGAAGTCAACCTCCTGAATAGTCAATACGGCACCAACCACGATTAGCTCTTGCAGTCGCCAATCGTCGTAGGTGTACGGAGCAGTCATATCGTTGACAAGACCCCGAACAATCTTAATCATATCAGTTGTCCAAGGCATCGCGTACCCTCACAGGTAAAAGAAAAAAGGACTGTAGCGAACGGCTTGACGTTCGCCGCCGCTACAGCCCTAGTATGGATGGGGTGACCTTTGGAAGTCCATCGCTCATGGACTGAGCCGTGAAACCCCATGTAATTTCTTACCTGATGCCCCGCTTAGAAGGACAGGAGGATGCCTCGACGGTTGTCAAGGACGGCGTAGCCATGTTCACCCCAAGCGTAGACACCAGCACGGCGCTGACGGTGCAGGGTGGGGTCGTCGTACACGGAGACTTCTTCGACAACGGGGTTGACGAAGCTGTCGTTTGTACGAAGGTCAAGACCAACAACCAATTCAACGTCAGAGGCTTGCAGGTTACCGCTAAGCTCATTCTCGAAGAAGTTCTGGTACTCTTGACCCACACCTAGCTCATCCAGGTCGTGGAGGTTAACACCGAAGATGCGGTTCAGCGTACCGTCTTGGGCCTGGAAGATTTCGCGACGAGTAATCTCGTCAATCTGGTCCACACCCCAGTCACGGATGTCTTCGATGCCCTCGGGGCTCAGGAAGATGTCCGTCAACATGCCACGGTTCACAGAGGTGGAGTTACCACCACCGTTACGTCGCATAACGGTCTTGCCAAGGCTAACCAATCGCTTGGTGAACTGACCGGCGGAAGCAGCGGAGTCATAGACCACGATGTTACGGTCGGCACAAGCAGCCAAGATGGTATGCCATGCGTCGTCGTTGGACTTCTTGATGAAGCTGGCTTCTAGCACCTGCATTGCACGAGAGACAATGTCCCAACGAGCGTTGCGAGCGTACTTAAGCAACCAGTCGATGGAGCAACCTACATCGTAGGTCGGGACCATAACGAAGTCACCTTCGACATTACGTTCGGGAATACGACCCTGGTTGGGAATCGTATACGCAACGTAATCTTTTTCAGTGCCCGGCTGCACGAAGTCCAAGGGGAATTCGGGTGCTGCGCCAGGAGCGAGGCGGATTCGCTCAAAGATGCCGCCAGTGATGTCACCAGACATAACGCCCTTACGGAGCGGTGTCTCTAGAGCCACCGCCAACTGTCGTGTAGCTGCCTCAGACTGCTGAGGGTCTTTGGAACCGCTGTCACGTAGCAATTGCGTCATGGCATCGGTGGGTTCAACAACTCGGGTGTTGTCAGCCATGTTAATCTCTCCCAACTTAAAAAAGTTCAGTTCTTGTTATTGTTGCCATCAAGCAATTACTTAGGCAGCTTGACGTAAACCCGCACGTAGCCGTCTTCGTCCCGTGAGGACTCGAAACGACCAACTTGAGGGTTGGAATAGCCACCAGGGCCGGTTGCAGCGGTCGTCAACAGGCCGCTCATACCCAAGTAAGCAATCTCACCACCAGTAGGAACAATACCAGTACCTTCAAGCATGTTCGTAACGTACCAAGCGTCACGACCCAGACCAACCTTGGAGCCCTTTTGCTGCTCGGTGTTCTGGAAGTTCAAGTGGGTACGGGTCAGGTTTTTGTCAACCATGTTGTCAAGCAACAGGCCAACGGGGTACTTGCCAGAGGGGCTGGCAGCGTACTCAACTTCAGCAGCCTGCTGGTCTAGCGCAGCGCCAGAACCGGCTGTCTTCATAACGGCGATACCACCTTTTTCTGCGACTTGGTCCATGAAGAAGGAGATTTCGGTAACTGCCGTGTAGCGGTCGCCTTTTAGAGCCATTTTATTAGCCTCCAAAAATTTCTGTCTTTGTCGAAAAGGAAACAGGGTTTACTCACCAGCAGTGTCACCGTGCATGGCAGTATCCAGGAAAGAGGCCAAAGCCTGCATCTTGTCAGCGTCCTTGTCGCTTGCACTGTCGTCAGAACCCATGTTCGGGTCTTGGTCAGCTTCGGCATTGTCAAGGTCAGCATCACCAGCGGCAGCTTCGCCTTCGGGGTCGTCTTCGGGGTCGTCGTTGTTGGCGTCGTCACCAGCAGCGGCAGAATCCTCAGCGGGCTTCTCACCTTCGGGCTTCTCGGCGGAAGCCTCAGCGATTTTGGCCTGCATCTCAACAACCTTTGTGAACTTCTCGTCGTCAAGGTCGGCAAACTCAGCAACTACCGTCTCGGCAATCGCCTTGTCAACTTTCTTGTCAACCAAAGTTGCAATACGTTCGTTTGTCTTGGCGACCGCAGCAGCCTCATCTAGCTTAGCCGTTGCTTCGGCCAGCTTCTCGTCAACCTCAGCCTTGGCAGCGTCGGCTTCTTCTTTGGCAGCGGTTGCCTTGTTGAAAGACTCGGTCAACTCGTCAACCTTAGCCTTGGTAGCTTCCAAGTCTTTGGTCAACTGGTCAATCTGACCATCTTTCTCGGCCAGAGCAGCCTTCACGTTGGCTTCGCCCAATTCTTCAATCTTCTTGTTGGCGTTTGCCAAAGATGCTTGAAGCTCTCGGTTCGTTTCTTCCAACTGTGCGGCGTACTTGTCGTTTTCAGCCATATTCTTCTCTCCCGATTCATGGTTATGGGCTTGTGCTTGCGGCCATTCGGTTACGGCTACAACCCCAGCAAAACGTGTTACATCATTCAGAATGACGCTCTCAGGGTTGGCTGGTTTATCGACCAAGCCCTTGCCACTGAATGTGATGTTCCTGAGAACACGACCTAACTTACCCCCGTTGTACTCGCCGCAGCCGCCTTGAATACGCAAGTGTTTAGTAAGGAAGGCTGTCTTTTGGTTGCGGGAAACAACTTGGTGTTCGCCACTGGCATAAGTGACACCGTAGTCGAACCCACCAAACAAACATTCCATCGACACGTACCAGTCGCCAGCCTCAATCTGTTCGATAAGCTCAGCGGCTTCCGCCTGCAAGGTCTCATCGTTGGCTTCTAAGTGTCGATAAATTACGGCACTCGTAAGTATGTGGAACTTATCAGGCACTTCCTCAAAGGAAAGTTTGTCATCAACAAATGTCATGCTGTCATCAACGACAGCATTGGCAGTGATGTGCCCAATAATCTCTCTTGGCTTATGACCAATGTTAAAGGGTTTGTCTTCAGGTGTATAGCGGGCAGCCCATGTATCGGCCTTGGTAAAGATGTCATCGTTGTTATTCCACCCAGTCGTCACCATAATGGTGTGTACGGGATAGAGGTCAAATGTGACTTCGTTACTCAGTGATGCTTGGGCAGCAGCCATCGCTTGAAACGCAGCACGTAACGGTTCTGGGCTCTTAAGCACCTGTGTTACGTAGGCTACAGAATTTTGCTGAGCTATCGCCTCGGCCAAGCCAGCTTCAATTTCGGCAGCATATACAGGAATTGGAGACTTAGCCATCTAAACACCCTTTCATTTGATTATACACCAAGAAAACTCAAACGGCTCATTTTTTCGCAGAAAGAAATTCATCAATGTCCTGCGCGGCTTGAGTTTGGTCCTCGATGCCAACGAAACCTTTCACATCATTATACACCGTAACTCCCGACGCAATAGCCTTTTTAGCCTGCTCAGAGCCTTCGGCGTAGTACGACACTCGCTTTGTCACACCATTCTCTGATTTGTTCACAGTGTATACGCTGACACCCAATGACTTTACATTCCCATCGGAATCCCTATAGGTGTACACGCTGGCGTCTTCAACGTCGGGAACGGACATTCCATCAATTGATACGGCCACGGTTTTGTTTTCTGTGTCAACAGTTATTACTACACTAGCCATTAGTCTACCTCTCCATAAATAAGTTCTTCATCAGAGTTAAGCATCGCGTATGTGGTGGCTTGAATAATCCTGGTATCATCCAGAGAGGGCTCACCCTTACGCTTTGCGACAACACGAGCATATAGTGAATCGTATGCCTGACGATAATGAGCAGGAACGGACTGACCCCGACTCAGTATTTCGTGAACAGCAGCAGTCGTCACCTCAGAATACGGTTGCATGTTGGCCAGGACTGCGAACTTGATATGCTCTGCTTCCTTTGTCTGTTCTGAGGACAGCGCTCGTAGAGATTTCTTGCCGTGTTGCTTGAGGATTGCTGGGTTTAGAATCTCTGAGATTGCGTTCTGTGCATCTCGCGCCCACATCAAAGAAGTCATGTATGCAGCAGTAGACGAACCCAATGGCTTTGGCGTCCTCTGCTTACGAGTGTTCTTGTCCTTGGAGTTCTTGGGACGACCCTTGTTGGGCACATCCGATTTCTTCGATTGGGTCGTTGGGCCGGTCTTCATCGACGCAGTCTTCTCAGCACTTTTCAACTGCTCATCAAACGGACTTTCAACATCCAAGAATTCATCTGGGAACTCCTCAACCATTCCAGTTTGCTCTGGTGCGATGTAGCCACGCTGTAGAGCCAGCTTCATAAGCTCAAACACCTTCTCAGGTGCGTGCCACGGCGATGCCTTGGGCTTCATCATGCCAGTCTTGCGTGAACGCTCCTCGCGGCGCAACTTCAATGCCTCAAATTCGGGTAGTTCACCGAATCGTTCGACCAAAGTTTCAATCGAGATAACGTCACGGTCGGCCAACTGAATCAACAGTGCCTTCTCCGCAGCTTCGTCAGTCAGTGCCATGTTGTCAAACACCAGCTTGGCACCCTTTGAGAAACCCATGGCTTGACGCACTAGCTCAATCTCCTGCTCCCAGAAAGTTGTAAGAGCAGAACGACCGTACTCAAGACGTTGGATAAGGGTCTTCAAAGAGATGAAGTTGTTCGTCATACCAGAAGCATTGGCGGCACCGGTCAGAGTGGGAGGAACACCCAAGCCCGCATAAATAGAGTTCCAAACGGGCTTGTACTTTTCCTCACCAAGGAATTGGTGGACGTTGGTTTTGTATTCTTCAACAGACAACTCTGGACCCCAAATGATGTCAAACGCACCACCGCCAGGGTTGGATAGAAGAATCTCAGATAGACGCGCGATGGCCGTCTCGGTGGGGAAGATACCGGCTTCAATGTCACCCAACTTCCACAGGCGCACTTGAGAGATAGCACCATCGAGAGCAGCTAGGTCAGCCAGCTTCATCTTTTCCAGTAGAACAATGTCATCCATGATGGCGTAAGTCATGGGGTCGGCCCATTGCTGCCAGTCATCTTTCTTGTAGAAGAACGACTGAACCTTGTCGGGGTCCAATGGAATTTCCGTATCACCACGCTGGATAGCTGTGCGAATGTCATCGGGAAGCATCTCCACCAAACGACGCTCAGCATCATTCTTCGGATTGTTCACAGTCTGACGCAGCTTGTAGCTCACCTTAATGGCATAGGCTTGCTCACCCACGAACTGAGACAACTCTGCTCCCAAGACCTTGAGAGAAAGAGGGTTCAAGAAGTTGTAGCGCAGAGGGATGTTGCGCTTCTTTGTGCGGAGCGGCTTCTTGGGTTCTACGTCAGGTTCTAACACACCATCAGCGCCCATGGCACGCAGTTGACGTTCTCCCAGAGAGGGTAGCTTGCCCATGGTGCGCTTCGTAATTGACACACCCTCACGGTAGAACAAGTTCAAGAATCTCTCGCAAATGCGTGGGCCAGCCACCTTCTTCCACCAGCCCCGGTAGAACTTCTGAATGCGAGGATTGGGATGGACCAGTCGAGCGCCCTGTGCGCCAAAGTCAGACATGAGGTCCATGACGTTGCGAATGATACCTACGCGACGATATGCGCCACGACACGACTCAATGATTTCTTCTGCATCAACTGGCACAGATTCATTAGGTCGAAAGAATTCATAATCGCCACGAGTGAATTGCGTGCGTACTGATGTGTTGGTATCGTAGTTCCTATATTGAGTTCGATTGCCAACAGCCGCAAAAATACCGTCGTAGGCTTGCAGCGCTCGCCCCGTACTACTCGGCACATCCTCGCCCGGTTTCACATGAATGAATGCTCCCTGCGAAGAATTAGCAGGAGAGACAGTAGGGATGGATGATGGAACTTTCTTCGGGGTTTTCGCCATTTCAAAACTCCCAGTGCGACTGTAATACAAACTCATTCCTATTATACGCCAAAATCAAAAGCGACGGACGCCTTTGCCATAAGCCCCAGCATTCATCTTAGACACGATATGGTCTGGACCCACGTACATTTTTCCAGTTCCAGCTTGCACACCCTTCTTTTGGCCGACAAAACCACCAACGAACTCATGTTGGACACCCAACAACTCATTATCCATTACGTGACCAATCATGTTGGCCATCAACAGGGCTGAGTAGCGGTCCTTGCGCATTCTGCCCTTCTTGTTGCCGGGCAACTTGACTTCTGGAGTATCCCACCTGTCTCGACCACCTGTGGTTTGGTCGTGTATGATTGTTGCAAGCTCATCCTTGAGTTCTTCAATCTCGACAACTGCATCCTCTAGCGTATCATAGTCTCGCTTGTGGATTTTGTCTAAGGAGATAGCTTCACTAATAGTCGCAGGGTCGAATTGGGGGAACAAGGTGATTTTACTCTCAAAGTCTTTTCGCATAAAGTGGTTAGCATCGCGAGTGAAATCAGCTTGCGCAAACTGCACCATATGCAGGATATGTAACCCCGGCTCGCCGTCTGTTGGTTTATCCGGCTTCTCCCACCAGAACACATCATTGTCTCCCTGCTTAATCCAGGGCCACAGCGGACGCTCCCCCTTGTCAGACCGAATCTCGTCTGGGTCGTGAAGCGCTTCCATGATAGCAATACCACCACCCTGGCTATCAATAGCAATGTGACGAGTTGGGAAGACGCGCATTAGCTCACGAATCTTGCGAGCGCAGTAGGTGTAGAAAGACTTGTGAGAAGTCTGCCCACCCTTTTTGATTCGCTCACGTAATTCCTGGCGTGTGATAGACCATGAGTACACAATGCGACGGTGGTCGGCGTGTTGCTCCAGAACAACGATTGCGAAGTTGTCCTGCTCGGACGCGGGGTCAATCCCATAGATATACTCACAATTGGGGTTGCCCCGAATCATTGCAGAGAACTGGACAGGACCACTCGCCAACTGGATTGGCTCATTGCACACACACGACTCAATGAGTGAACGCTTGAAGAACCCATCACTATCGCGCGCGAAGCATGCTCCGTACTCCATCTGGTAGATGGCGTTATGGACAGTAGCCTTGGCTTGGTGAATCTGCGTCTCATCCATGAAACCATACGGCAACTTCTGCCATGGCACACGAAAGACACCAAACTGCTTCCAGTCAAACCCTTCGGGAACCTCGCCTTTGAAGATTTCTTCTAGGCGGCGCGTGTCACCCCTGGATTCAATGATGTCCTTGTATCGCTTCCAGTAATCGTAGAAGTGATTGAATGAGTAATAGGCCGTGCCAGACACAACGGTTTGGTTGCCAAAGCCTACGTCTACATCATCAGCCTCAGCGAACATACCAAGAGACTTCAAGACCTTAATACGAGCCATGTCCTTGGAACGCCGTTCTGGGCTTGCGCTAACAGACGCGAATCCCTTGATAACGACTTCAAAGATTTCCAAGGGAATAGAAGCGAACTCATCGGCAATCGTGTAGTTGGCACGCAAACCACGAATCTTGGTGCCGTCACCCAGCGGAATAGCAATGATTTCACTGTCACCAATGTAGAAGTTGCAGCGGTCTACGTCGCGCTTTGGCCCCTGATGCTTACCATCACCAACCATGTTGCGGAGGATGGGAGCCCCCCGCCAGAACTGTTCCATGTATTCAAACAGCAGCTTACTCTGACGGAAGGCCGCACCAACCACAACAACCTTACAACCCTGGTGAAAGATGGCTTTCAACATGGCATAGAGCGAGAGAATCCATGTTTTTCCACCACCACGGGTAGCAATCAACATCGGGAACTTTCGATTCCAGAGTTCCTGTAAGATAGTAACCTGGAACGGCATCAAGTGGATGTTCAGTAGCCACTTGCATGTGAAGTAGAAGTTCTCGGGCTTGGACATAAAGTCCAACATCTCCAGCATCGGATTGTCAAACTTAGAACGATAACTAGAGTCTAAGAGTATGTTGTGAATTTGACTTTCATCAAAGTCACGAGGCAAACCCATATGTTCGTTCTCAATCATAGCGTCAATCTGTGTGACCGACAGCTTGCGTTGAGGAACGTGTAGACGACTATTCGGTGACGGTAGAATTAGCTGCGACATGCTCAACTGTCCTCTTGAAAATGTTGGAGGCTACCTCTTTGCCGTTGCTTCCACAAAGGACAATACGCACTCGATGCTGCATCATCATCTCAGTCATCTTCTTCAAGATGAATGGTCCACGAAACTTAAGGTAGCGCCACTTGGCTCTTGGAATACCAGACCCAACGGGATAGTTCATCAGGTCGGTCATATTGAATTCCAACAGAATCCACGGATGCTGGATTGCGTCCAAACGCTCAAGCTCGCGCTCAAAACGAGCCTCTGTCACGTTCTTAGCCCATTCAGAGACGCTACCCTTACGTTCAATGGTAAGGTAGTTCTCCAGGCCCTCTAGGGTATAGTCACCAGTGTCAAGTTTGCGGGTAACAGTACCACCGCAACGACTTGACTTGCGGAAAGACCAACCCTGACCCTCCTTCTCTCGTGTATCACGAAGAACTACGTAAGGATTCATATTCTCTCTCCTGCCTAGCGAGTAGGTAGTCGGCCTCTACCATATCACGAACAAGTTGCTCAAACGTCTTGGTGGGACGCCAACCTAGTTTTTCGCGTGCTAAATCGGCACACCCATGTAAGTGAGGAACCTCGGCGGGGCGCATGCATGACGGGTCAACCTCCACATAGTCCTCATAGTTCAGCGCAGCGTGGTAAAAAGCAGCTTGGCAAAAGTCCTTAACGCTATGGTCTTCACCAGTGGCAACGATATAGTCCCCAGGCTTATCTTGTTGAAGCATCAAGTGCATCGCCGCTACATAATCCTTGGCATGACCCCAGTCTCTACGCGCAGCAAGATTACCCAACTTCAACGGACCAAAGTTCTTGTCACCATATTCCTTGGCAACCGCCAATCTCCCAACATATCGAGAGATTTTCCTGGTCACAAAGTTCTCTCCACGACGCGGGCTCTCGTGGTTGAATAAAATGCCACAAGAGCCATGTAGTTCATATGCGTCCCGATATAAACCCACTGCTTGATGGGCAGCGGTCTTGGCAATCGCATAGGGACTACGTGGTGAAAACGCCACAGTCTCGTCCTGCACAAGCTGAACTTGGGGCTGACTCAGTTCTTCACATAGGGAATGACCTTCAACCAACTTGTAGTTGTCTCCATACATCTCGCTAGTGGATGCTTGGTAAAACCTCGTATGAGGAATGTAGCCGCCTTGACGGATAGCTTCCAGGATATTCAACACGCCCTTAGCGGTCATATCCCAGGTTGCCAACGGCTGCTTGAAGCTAGTTCCAACATGGCTCTGTGCAGCCAAGTTGTATACTTCATGCGGGGCTCCATGAAAAATACCAGAAGCCTGCGACAACACATTCACCATGGATGAGTAATCAGTTACGTCACCCTCTATGAGATGGAAGTCATTGTAGTGCTTAGCTTCCTCCAGGTTGGTCGTATTGTCAACGCTAGAACGTCTCTTGACGCCAACAACACGATACCCGCCGCTAAGCAAAAATTCTGAGAGATAAGACCCGTCCTGTCCGGTCACCCCAATTATGATGGCCGACTTATACGGACTTCTCCCCGTCGCTGATTTCAGCATTGTCATCATCCTCGTCTACGGGTTCGTCTTCAGTTTCTTCGTCAGCGTCAGCATCTTCATCGTCCTCAGCTTCGCCTTCCTCATCGGAAATATCGACTCCCGCCTCAGTATCGAAGGCACTGTCGCCCTCAGCGTCACTGTCATCTGCCTCGGGCTCATCGACTTCGCTATCAGCCCCTTCGTCGTCTTCTGTGTCGCTATCATCATTGACTGATACAGCGCTGTCGTCCTCTGCATAATCTTCCTCCTTCTCAACCACTGTGACCACCTGACCCAACGCTTCCTCGGGGGATAGGTCCATGTCTTCTTGTACCACTGGCTGAACTATCTCAAAGGGTCGCAGTAGGTTGGGATTGTCAGGCAATCCAGCGTCTTTTGGTTGCACAGGAGCAGGCGTCAGGCTAGGCTGAACAGGCTTCTTGTTACCACCAACATTGATACCCATAATCGTGCTTTTGTTGCGGTCACCAATGGGCTTGGTCTTGTCCATGCGAAAATCACTCATCTTTCAACTCTCCTTCTGGGGATAGAAACGGTTTGTCCACGGTTCCATCTTCGTACTCGGTTAACTCGTTCCAGTCGTCAGCCACATTGGCAGCAGCTATCCGAACCTTGTCTGCTAGGCGTCCCTCTTGCTCACGACGCTTGTGCTTGTCAAGTTCCTTGATGAGTTCAAAGATGTTACGACGACTTTCCTCAATCTGTTTGAATCGTTGGTCACGCGAACCCTTGAGGTCACGGAGTTTCGCGTCTTTTCTCTGCTGGTAATCCTGGTGTTCTTTCGACAACGCATTCTTTGATGTAAGAGCCGCACTTAACTGTGTCTTCCACAGTGCTAACTCTTGCATGTCACGAGAATCTATGTCTTTCTCCTGCTCATCATCAATCATGCGTTCTAGCTCAGCAATCCGTCGCAGAACCGTAGCTCTCTCAGTGAACGCACGCTGACCACAAATGTCAAGTAGGACCAAGTCCTTAATCATCAACTCGTCTGTAGCCAGGATGTCAGTGGCCGACCCGAACTGTTCGTTGTAGGAGGCCCATGCTTGTTCAAAGTACCCAACTTCCGAACCAATCAAACCCTTGCGGACTTCCGGCCAAAAAGAACTAGAATGGAGACGAGCTACCCAATCTCCTTGCTCAATCTGCTTCTCAACAGTCGGTAGGGCCGCGATTTGCTTACGTACAAAGTTCTCCGAACGATTTAACAGTGCCGCGAGTTCTGCCAGCGGCATATCACGATTGGCAGCAATCTGCTCCATCTCGCGACCACTAGCCGCCCCACGCTTCAATTTCTTTGCCATTCGTCAACTCCCCTACAATCTCACGGATAGCAGCCAACACCTTATCGGTGCGACTTTTGTTCAGCTTAGCACCATCAAGCAGCCTGCGGTAATCGGTTCGCAAAGCCAATGGTATTTTAGATGAAATGTGGCGAACAAGCTCTGCACGAGACAAGCTCGTGCATACATCATCCGAATCCACGGGTGTATTATTTGTAATCTTGTCAGCATCGCATGACTCCACTAGACTTCTCTTGGCTTGGTTTCTAGAATTCCAACCCATCCATTTGGGACACTCATGCTTGTCATCAAACTCCTTACAACCTTTATCCACGTCATCAGCTTTGAACATACAAGTTGAGCAGGGAGGTGTATTCCTATGAAATTTGTCCCTCCTGAGAGACAAGAACCTACTACGAATAGCCATTCTCAGGAAGCTGGCGAGGGAACAGCCCTGTGTGTTATCGGGGTTGAACTTAGGTAAGGCTTCATGTGCAAATATGAATCCTTCTTGGTACATGTCATCTTTGTCGTAATAGCCAAAAGAAAAATTGGAAACTAGACTATTGAGTGACTTTTCAATCGCCGCCATCACTTCATCTTCGGTGTATCCTTCTGGCACGAACATTACGGCTTACCTGTAGGCTTAAGTTCTTCCCTGCTCAAGTTTGCGACCATGTCGATGTCAAGGTCAAAATCGACCAGGGTTATGTCTAGGCGGGTGCCCTTCTGGGGGTCAGACAACAATGAGAGGCGGCTTATTCCCTCAAGTAACTTCCCTGTTTCTACATCGACCACTTCCAAGTGAGTCGCCTTACTTTGGAGTTTAACCCTCATTGCTCATAACCTCCGATGCAATAGCAGCCTCTCCGTCACATGGTTCCGGGTCAGGAACATCCATGTCTTTTTCGATTTCTTCGTTGACACAAGGGCTTGCCTGCGTGTATAATAGAGAGGGGATAACTGGAGCTTTGGACCCACAGGCTTTACTGCGACGACAACTGCATGAACTCATAACTATCTCCCAAAAACAGGACAATTGATAAAGTGACCACCACTTTATTATACACACAGAAACAGCATTTTGTCAAGGAGAATGCCATGAATGAAGTTTGGAGCCAAATTGAGGAGCAATTCATTCGAGAGAATGTCGAGCGGCTGACGGATAAGCAAGGAGCAATGCAATTGAGTGAGATTGTTGGAAGGGTCATTTCAACGTATGCTTACCGAAAGAAACGTCAAAAGCTCGGCCTGAAAAAAGCCCACGGTCGTGGCGTAAGTAAACTAGTGCGGCAAGAGGTGGTGAGATGAAACAGCCCAGAGTGATGAGGAGCCCGAATGGTGGGGTGTTGAACATAGAAGTTTCATCACTCCACCTGGGCCTGACGGACTGCCGTGCTATTGCAGAGAACGGCTTATCTCCACAAGCAAGTGAATCTGATATGAGGGCGGCGCTCCAGCGAATCGTTGCGAAAGTGCGTGCTACGCTCCATTGCATAGAAGTCGAAAAAGAAATGGACGAGGTCTCGGACGTTCTGTCCACATAAACTGGTCCTTTCAAAACTGGACGTTTCAGGATTTTTTTGGCTTGCTTCTTCTAAACCCCGTGCGATTTTGGGGGGGTATCAAATACCTCCCAAGGGGGTTATAAAAAGCCCCCCCGCATTGTGCGGGGGGTGCCGACCCCCCCTGTGGTGGCCTATTCTGGTCAACCCGCATCGAGCCGAGCCCCCTCTCCAGGGGGGGAACCGCTCTGCTACCCACCCCCTCCGAGGTGGCCCCCCTACAGAAGCCGAAAACGGCGACCCCCCCACCCCCTCGCTTGGAAAATGGATTATTTTCCGAGAATTTTAACCCTATGGTACGTAACGACTTACGACGATTCGAGCCGGGGGGTATGGCCTAAATCACATTGGGTAAAATAGGGAAAGAATCGACGTAACCTCTTGTGTGCCAACACGTTACGAGTACCCCACCTTTGGGGCAATTTCCGTAGGGTAGAGGCTTGCGACGACGCAAGCAACACACCACCACCCAAAAGATGGAGACGGTAAAATGGCTAAGGTAGTGAAAATGGCGGAGTTGGTCGAAATTCTCAAAGCAGCCCCCTATCGGATGGACCCCCAAACGGGGGAGACGGTCGTCAATAAGGCGGGCGACCCCCGAAAGAGGGGTCTGCTCCGAATCGTGGTCAGGAAAACGGACGACCCCGCCCCCCGAAAGGGGGACAAGGGGGTCATCACCCGCATCCAAGAGGGGGGTCTGGAAGTTAATGCAGACTTTGAGAAACAACGAGCGAAGATGGGCCTACCCCCCATGACGGGGGAGCGCAAATGGGGGGTCCGCATCCCCAATACCCCCCTTGTGGAGCATAAGGGGAACCACTACTTGACCGCACGCCCAACGACCCCCCAAACGGGTGGTGCGGTTGGCGTACCGATGACAACCCGCTACGTCTACACCCAAACGGGGGAGGAAGTCCCCCCGGAAGAGGTAGACCGCATCGTCTTCTGCCGAGCGGACGGCATCCCCCTATCGGGGAAGCCAGCGGCCACCTATTGGGACTGGGCGCTGACTAAAATGGACTATGTCAAGGTTACCCTGGAGGGGGAGACCTACGAGTACACCCCCGAATAGGGGGTCGGTAGGGTAGTCCCCCCGCAAGGGGGGACGCCCGTCCTGCCCCCTCTGCGGAGGGGGTGAGACCGGCGTTACCCACCACCCCCCAAAAGGAGTAGACCATGAGAATCTCAGCCGAAAACGCCCTACTTGACCTAGCTTGCCAAAATCCCGAAATTGCCCCGTTTGCCTACTTTCAATTAGATGCCGGTCAGGCAGTAGACCCCCAAACTGGGGAGGCCCTGTTCCCCGAGTTGGAGGGGAAGCACACCCCCCTCTGGAACATTACCTCGAATGAGGGGGGAGCGGCCAAAGCGACAGCGGTTACCACCCGACAGAGGGAGGTCGAAGCCCACCGGCAGCGGGTCCAGGACATGGCTGATAGGGTGGCCAAGGGCCTGTCCCCCCTAGAAGAGGGGGAAGTCGAGCAGACCGAGACCCCCTCGGACGAGTGGGCCGACTTCTGGGGGGGTG
>Ga0180435_10000495_pt1 | contig 41405 bp, 31 predicted proteins | sample SS_ome_3_FD_132467 | JGI IMG/M metagenome (GOLD analysis project Ga0180435, IMG submission 132467) | Hypersaline lake sediment archaeal communities from the Salton Sea, California, USA - SS_3_S_1 metaG | ecosystem: Environmental > Aquatic > Non-marine Saline and Alkaline > Hypersaline >... | reverse complement strand
TTCATTTATTTAAACAAACCACCATCTTTCCGAATTGCGCTGACCATCTGATTCCATATGTCCGGAAACGGTTCCGTGTCCGACTTTCGTGGAAAGACCCTCGACGATCTGGGCAAACATGGGGATAATGGTCCCGCCTTCATTGCTGCAGATTTCCTGCATGTCATAGTACATCTGGCGCCGTTTGGTGGTATCCAATTCAGCCTTGGCGGCTACCAGCAACTGGTTGAACTTGTCATGCTCCCAATAGGCATCGTTCCAGGGAGCGCCGGCAGCATAGGCCACCGAGAACATCAGGTCTTCGGTGGGGCGCCCGCTCCAGTAGCACATGCAAAACGGTTTTTTCGTCCAGACATTGCTCCAGTAGCCGTCACTGGGCTCACGCACCACCTTGACGTTGATACCGGCCTTGCGGGTATGCTCCTGGAAGAGAATGGCGGCATCATCGGCCCCCTGGAAGGCGGCTTCGGCCGTATGCAGCTTGAATTCGTGGTTCATCATGCCGGCTTTGGTCAGGTAAAATTTGGCCTTGTCCGGATCGTACTCGCGCTGGGGCAGATCTTTGGCATGGTAGCGGTTGACCGGAGCGATGGGGTGATCGTTGCCGACCTCGCCGAAGCCGTTGAGAATCCGCTTCACCAACTCATTCCGGTCGATGCCGTATTTGAGACCCAGGCGCACATTGTTGTCGCCGTAGGGATGCATGGTGGTGATCATGGGCATGGTATAGTGATAGGTGGCCGTCACTGCCAGAATTTCGATACCTTTGACACGTTTGAGCAGGTGCACGGTCTTGCGCTCAGCGCGGTCCATGTAATCAAGCTGGCCGGTTTTAAGGGCGTTGGTGCGGGCATTGACGTCGTTGATGGCCAGGGTCTCGACCTTGTCAAAATGGGCCCGGTCCGGATTCCAAAAGTTGGGGTTCCGGCGGGTAATGGCGTTGACGCCCGGCTCCCAGGCTTCCAGGATATAACCACCGGTACCGATGCCCTTTTCAAAATCCTTGCCTTGGGTGCCATCCTGGAATATGGCCAGGTGATAATCGGCCATATAGAACGGGAAATCGGCCACGCCTTGACCCAGTTCAACCACGATTCGATTTTTTCCATCCGCGCTTAGGCTGGTAATGTCTTTCAAATACGGCTTGGCGGCGGATTTGGAATCTTCTCCCATGTGATGCTGCAGTGAGTAAACTACATCCTGGGCATCCAGGGTTTTGCCGTCGTGAAATTCGACACCCTTGCGCAGGTTGAAGACCCACTGCTTGGCGTCCGGGGAGGATTCCCAGCTTTCGGCCAGGGACGGAGCCGGCGCCAGCTTGTGGTCAATCTCCGTCAATGTGCTGCGCACCTGCAGTTCCACATTGATATTCCAGCTGGAGGTGTGGGTGGCCGGGTCCAGGGTGTCGGTGGTGGAACCCCCGGAAAGAGCTTGCTTGAAATGGCCGCCTTTTTTGGGTGTTGCCGCCGCTGCCTTTTTGGGCAGGATGCTCGGCAATATCGACAGGCTGATGCCAAGTGCTCCGGCCCGCTTCATGAATTGTCGTCGGTTGATCTTGCCGTCATTAAACAGTTTTAACAGATGATCTAATGCTACCATGAGTCCCTCCTTCATAATTTTGGGTTATCGTTTAACGCGAACGGTTAATAATTCGGCAAATGGCCTCAATCATTATTCCATACTTCTCTAAGTAGGCATCGATTTATAACGACTGATGTGCAGCACAATCACAGTTGAGACAAATAGTCAGCTCAAGCAACATTGGTGTGGCAATGAAACAATACAACGCAACGATCTCATTTTTTTCTGAGCGTTTCAAGACATTTAATAACGCTTACGCTAGCCCCATGTCAAATTAAATATACAGGTTGTCGCAAATACGAATTAAAGAAGTCGTTATTTTATTGGAAGATGGCGTAAACGCTTGCTGCCGGTGGTTAAATCATATCCAAAAGCGATATGTGTCGTCGATTTTGGAAGTTTATAACTGGATTGAAAATAGTGTAGAACAGTACTTGCAGGGGGGCTATCGGTTGCATGCAATACTTCCTGCCGTAAGACCTTACCAGTCGTATTTGTCAAATAGATATCGACGACGACCTTGTCAAGTCTATTGATTTGATTCTGTTCCGGATTTTGTTTAATACTGCCATTTATTGATAGTACACCTTGGCGAACAGATCCTTTGACTGTCACCACGAGATGTCTGGCCTCCCAGGTGATATGCAGCTTACCTTCAGGCGGAATGAGTAACAGGTGCTTGGGATGAATTTTGCCGTATCCGGGCGAAGTTTCCAAGGGTTGACAGGCGAACAATATAATACTTGCTCCGAATGCCAGTGTCGTGATGGCGTAAATACATCGTCGAAGTAATTTTATGTGTTGTCTCCCGTACATCATGCCTACATTAGATTTCCATTTAAGCGCGTTTTTGAATCATATGAATGGTTTCCATCGTTGACTTTTCTTAAACTCTCCTGAATCCCAGCTCCCTATATAGTTTACTGCCCGCAAGGTTGTCACGATAAACATTCAGGGTGAGGGTGCCCACATTTCTCTCACGGCTTGTATCGTAGGCATATACCTGCAGAATACTATGGCCAACTGAGATTGGCAATAAAAACAAGGTTTCAACAACTAGGGGACGTCCTTTGTATTTCCATATTTGTTAATGTGTGAAATTCTCTGTGTTTGTGGGCGAATGCCACGGCTCTTTAATTTCTCTTCATTTCCACAAATATTCCCAAATATGTAAATACAAAGGACGTCCCCTATTTGGGGGAATCGGATCAGTTTCTCATCGGGTGCAATTGTGATATAAAGGAAAGGTGCCAAATGTCCCTACTTTTTAAGGTAGCGATAATATCTATTTATGAGTAAATTATTTGTCCAATTCAATCAAGTCAGTTTTGGCTATGATCGTGCTACAGAAGTCTTGTTTCATGAGATTTCCTTTCACTTGGCAGCGGGGTGGACTGCCATTGTGGGTGCCAATGGTGTCGGCAAAACCAGCCTTTTGAAACTTGCCATGGGGATATTAGAACCAAGACAAGGGCAGGTCACGTTTTCGGAACATGGTATCTATTGCCAGCAGCGTACGGATCATGCACCGGATCGATTTCATGAATTGATACATGCCATTGATGCTGATGCTTTCCGAATCAAAGCGAAATTGGGAATTGAGGACCACTGGCTTGGACGCTGGCATACGCTCAGCCACGGTGAGCGTAAAAGGGCCCAGATCGCTGTGGCCCTGTGGCAAAGACCCTCGGTTCTTGCGGTGGACGAGCCCACCAACCATCTGGATTCTGACGCTCAGGACGTTTTATTTGCTGCATTGTCAAGTTATCGCGGTGTCGGCATGTTGGTGAGTCATGATCGCAGGCTCCTGGATGAGCTATGCCATCACTGTATCTTTATTGAACCAACAGTAGTGACTTTGAGACCCGGTAATTATTCTCAGGGTTACCATCAGGCTCATATGGAGGTGCTCACGGCAAAAAAACAGCGCGAGCAGGCCAAACGTGACTATTCGCGGATAAAACGTGCGTCTTCTAAACGGCGGGATGCGGCTTCCCAGGCCAATCGAAGACGATCGAAAGGCGGCCTGGCCACCAAGAACCACGACGCCCGTGAAAAGATCAATGCCGCCCGGGTTACGGGAAAGGACGGTAGCGCCGGCAGTCAGCTTAACCAGTTAAAGGGTCGCTTGTGGCATGCTCAAAAGAAACTTGACGCGCTAAGGGTTAAAAAGGATTACAAATTGGGCATCTGGATGCCCGGGGCAAAATCACACCGCAATGTTATGTTCAATTTGCCGGCCGGATCGCTTTCTCTGGGCGGTGACACGTACCTGCATTTCCCGAATCTGAGCATGCGGCCCGAGGACCGCATCGGTATCACGGGAGCAAACGGAAGCGGTAAAAGCACCCTGATCCAACATATCCTGGCGTCGCTCCACATCAGGGAGAGCCAACTGACGTATGTGCCCCAGGAGATCGGTCTAGCGGCATCGCAAGCCGTCCTAAAACAAGCCAAGGAGATAGCCACTGAAAAATTGGGTAAAATGATGACGGTGGTCAGCTGCCTGGGATCACGTCCGCAAAGACTCTTGGAGAGCCCCACACCCAGCCCGGGTGAGGTGCGGAAGATCCTCCTGGCAACCGGGATAGCCAATGTGCCCCATTTGATCATTATGGATGAGCCCACCAACCACTTGGATCTGCCATCCATTGAATGTCTGGAACAGGCCTTAAGTGGCTGCCCTTGCGGCCTGATTCTGGTTAGTCATGATCGCCGGTTTATGAACGCATTGGTGCAGACGCGCTGGCATATTTCAGGTATAAACAAGCAATCAAACGATTATATATTAGAACCGCAATAGGTACACCATCAAGCAAAGGAGTTGCGAAATAATAATGGATCCCAAGGAGTTACGAGCAGATCTGGCTGAGTCGAAACAGCGGCATGAATTAACTCTGGATAAAACCCGTCCCGAGGCGGTGAAACGGCGACACGAGGCCGGTCAACGGACCATTCGTGAAAATATTCACCATCTGCTGGATCCGGATCAGACCATCGAGTACGGGGGGCTAACATTGGCAGCCCAACGGCGCCGGCGGTCCATGGAAGAACTGATAAAAAAATCGCCGGCCGATGGCTTAGTGGCCCAGATCGGTTCTATCAATGCGAATCTATTCCCCGGGTCCCGGTGTAGATGCCTGGTCATGGGTTATGACTACACGGTGCTGGCAGGCACACAAGGGTGGTTCAATCACAAAAAGAAAGACCGTATGCTGGCGCTGGCCTATAAACAAAGACTGCCGACGATTTTGTTTGCAGAAGGCGGTGGCGGCCGACCCGGCGACGTGGATATGCATGAGATAATGGTGGCAGGGTTAGAGCTGATGTCTTTTTCTCATTTTGCCAAAATCAGCGGCCTGGTTCCTCTCATCGGAATTGTGAGCGGCTACTGCTTTGCCGGAAATGCTGCCCTATTGGGCCAATGCGATGTGATTATCGCCACTAAAAATTCCTACATCGGCATGGCCGGTCCGGCCATGATCGCGGGCGGGGGCCTGGGTGTTTTCAAGCCCGAAGAGATCGGTCCCATTTCGGTCCAGTCTCCCAACGGGGTGGTGGATATCGTGGTTGATAACGATGCCGAAGCGGTGCAAACGGCCAAGCAGTATCTGTCCTATTTCCAGGGCCCTTTGCAGGACTGGACCTGTCAGGACCAAACTCTCCTGCGATCCTTGGTACCGGTTCAACGCCGGCGGGCCTATGATGTGCGTAAGGTCATCAATGTTCTGGCAGACAATGATTCGGTTCTGGAGCTTCGGCGTGAATTTGGTGGCGGCATCATTACGGCGCTGATCCGCATCGAGGGACAGCCGTTCGGCCTGGTGGCCAACAATGGCTATCACCTGGCTGGTGCCATTGATGCCGATGGTGCCGATAAAATATCGCGATTTATCCAGCTTTGTGATGCCTTTGACCTGCCCTTGATATCGATGATCGATACACCAGGGTTCATGGTGGGACCGGCGGCCGAAAAAACCGCCCAGGTGCGTCACTTTTGCCGGATATTTACCAATGCCGTCAATGCAACCATGCCCATATTCAGCATTGTGTTGCGTAAAGGCTATGGCCTGGGGGCCATGGCCATGGCCGGCGGCAGTTTTCATAGTTCGGCGTTCATTGTCTCCTGGCCCACGGGCGAATTCGGGGGTATGGGTTTGGAAGGCGCCGTACGTCTCGGCTATAAAAAGGAATTGGAGGCCATTGTCGATGAGGATGAGCGCAAAGCCAAGTTCGAGGAACTGGTGGCCCTACATTATGAGCATGGCAAAGCCATCAATATGGCTTCGGTGTTAGAAATCGATGATGTGATTGATCCGGCCGATACCCGTCATTGGCTCATGTGCGGGCTGCGATCGCAACCGGATCCGGATGTCCGAAATGACAAGAAAAGGCCAAACATCGATTGCTGGTAAAAGCATTCATCCTTAGACAGAAAATCAGTATGCATACTTGGTCCGACCCGATTTCAAATATGTACCAGCCTGTAATCACCACCAATTACGATGGGTTGTAACACCTTCCTATTAAAGCATTTGTATAAATTATTTTGATATGTTATCGAAATCATGTTGTTATTTCAATTTGGAGCCGTTCCAATATCCATTTTTTCCCTAAATTAATCGCAATCCAGATCACCTTTTTAAAGGAATCTTAAGATGAGCACGATTTCATCCTTCATATTTCCATCTGACTTCAGATATTTTTCTGAACATCAGACCCTTTATAAGTATTTATGTGCAAAGGTTTTGCTATTTGTCGGAATGCCTATCACTGCCTTTTACAGTATTTGCCACGTGAGTAATTCCCGTTACCTTGAGAGTGGTCTTAATTTTCTGATGTTCTTTTCGCTATGCTTTTTTTTAGTTGATTTTGTCAAGAAATCTAGAACCGGCAGGTTCAGCCTAACCCGGGAAATTACGATTCGGGTTTTTCTTCTTTTTTTTTGTCTCGATTCTATGACCTCTGGATCGAGAATAGCCTCAGTACGACCCCCTGGTTCTTAATATTTCCTGTGTTGGTTTTCTTTTTATTAAATATTAAGGAAGGGCTGCTTTGGCTTTTATGTATTACAGGCATTTATTTCCATTTCCTTTTTCTGGTTGACCTGAATTATAGTCTTGATGAAATCTTTCTTTTGAAAACAAGACTACTGCTAATCTACTCGGTATTTTTTATCATTGCTCTCATTAGTTCTATGGTAATACGGACAACGATGCAAAAATTGTTTGGTAAGATGAAGGATGCGCAAACCGCAAACCAGAGGTTAGTAAATGAGATAGAGGAGCATAAGCATACCTCGGAAGCTCTTCGAAAAAGCAAAGAGAATTATAGACAGCTTGTTAATTATGCCCCGGCTGGAATTTGTGAACTTGATCTGGTAAATCAGAAATTGGTTAGCGTTAATGATATTGTCGTTGAATACACAGGTTATTCTAAGGATGAATTATACGCCATGGATCCGTACGAACTACTCAACAAAGAGAGTCAAATGCATTCTAAAGCTAGACTTGAAAAAATCCTTTCTGGTGAGAAAGTTCCTGACATAGCAGAGTATAAGATCAAAACTAAGATAGGAAAGGAACTTTGGGTAATTTGGAATATCAGCATAAAATCTGATAAAAGAATTCCCACAAAAGCAACTGCGGTAATTCATGACATAACCGAAAGAAAGATGGCCATAGAAGCACTACTCAGAAGTAAAGAAGAGTATCGCTTATTGGTCGAAGAAATAAATGATATCATTTTCCGTACAGACCAGAACGGAAACATTACCTTTATAAGCCCGGTCATTAAAAAGCTTGGCTACACACCTTCAGATCTGCTCGGTCGCAATTTTTCTGAATTCATACACTCTGAAGATATAGACATGCTAAAGGAACGGTTTGATGCGCTTTTATTGGGTGAAATCAAACCGGATCAAAAAGCAATCATTGCCAGTGGATTTTCTAAGACCACAGATGTGAAAAGAGCACAGGTATTAGGGGCCGGAAAATATATTAAGAAGCCCAATACAATCGAAAAATTCGGCATGGCGATCAAAGAAGAGCTAACCAGGTAACCATATCAGAAAAAAAAGCCAAGCCATATTTTGGATAGCCGTATGAAGGAAAAAGATGTCATGAAAACCAACATAATGAAGTTGTCTAAATTAAAGCTTTAATTTCAATCTATTCTACGCTCCACGAGAAATACGTTGGCGTCAGATGGCACTTTTCATTGGAATTTTGAAAAGTATTTTGGGAGGCGGGCTTTGAAATGTTCTGACTATATGTGCTTGTAATCGTTATCATTGTCCTTGCCCGAAAAAAAAGTAAGACATCCCTACAAAAAAGAAGATAAGTGTGCTATGAATTGATGGTTCAAATCTTCCGATATTGGTTTCCACGATATAAATTAATCTAACAATTATATATTGCTTGCTTCTAATTTGTCTATGCAGAAACCGTTCTGGCATACACTGGCGCTAGGTATTTTATTAGCACTAACTTTAGGCGCAATTAACGAAGTTTCCGCATACAATGGTAGGCCCGATCTCAGCAACGGTGTCCTCGACCTTCGTGAATGGGATTTTGAGACGGATGGAAATCTTCCCCTAACCGGTAAATGGCGATTCTATTGGAAAGAGCACCTCAAACCTGACTCTGAGTTTGACACGGAGTCCCCCCAGGCATTCAGCCTCATCCAAGTTCCCGGCCCCTGGAAGGGTCATGATCACAAGGGTAAGGCAGTTACCGGCCACGGCTATGCCACCTACGGTTTAAAACTTCTGCATACGAGCCAAACCATGCGCTTGGCTCTGAAGATCCCGGATTTGGGAACGGCTTCTCGTGTTTACATCAACGGCCGGCTTGTATTCACATCCGGTTTTCCGGGGGAATCCGCCGAGACAACCACGCCTCAACTTGCGACCGGTGTGGTGGAATTTGAAACTCGGACGAATCAAACAGATATCATGATGCATATTTCCAACTTTAACTACCGGTCTGGCGCTGTTTGGGAATCTTTGACATTGGGCCATGCCCGGGGGATAAGCAAGCATCGGGAAAAAGAGCTTTTGCTCAATTTTTTTTTATTGGGTAGCATTGTCATCATGGGCCTTTTTCATATAAGCCTGCATTGGACCCGTAAAAGTGATGCAACCTCACTCTATTTTGGTGTTTTTTGCCTTCTTATAGGGATCCGCTACCTGTCGACGGGGGAGCACCATATACAACAGTTCCTGCCGGGTTTGAATTTTGAATGGCTTGTTCGGTTCATCTACATTTCCTTCTACCTGGGACCGCCTATGTTCATCATGTATGCCAAGGCGCTTTTCCCGGATGATATCTCTCAAAAAGTCTTGACCATCACCCAGGGTGTCGGAGTAACTTTTACGCTCCTTGTTCTGGTTTCACCGGCACGGATATTTTCATACACCATGCCCGCCTTCCAGTTACTAACGCTTTTACTCTTTCTCTACGGCATCTGGTGTTTCGCAGTGACCATCAAGAGAAAACGTGACGGCGCACGCCTATTTCTGCTTGGTTTCTTGGTGTTCATGGTGACGGGCATCAATGATATTCTCTACAGCAGGTGGATCATCCATACCGGTAATTATGTCCAATTCGGCGTTTTTATTTTTTTATTTTCTCAGACGGTGCTCATATCCAGACGATTTTCAAAAGCCTTTACCCTCATTGAACGTCAAAGCCAGGAGTTGCGAACCGCCAATGCTTTTCATGAGGAAGAACTGCGCCGACGAAAAAAAATCCAAACCCAACTTAAAGAATCCGAACAAAGATACCGTCTGATCGCCGAGAATGCCAGCGATATTATCTGGATTCTGAACCTTTCAAGCATGACATTTGATTACGCCAGTCCCTCGGTGGAACGAATTCGCGGATACAGTTTAAAAGAGGCCATGCAGCTCGGTCTTGAAGATCATGTCTCCCAGGAATCCTACCAGCGAACCCTGCGTATTTTAGCTGAAGAGCTGGCGCGTGATGAGCAGCCCGGTGTAGACAAAAATCGATCGCGCACCATCGAAATCCAACAGACGACCAAAGGTGGTGGGTATATTTGGACAGAAGCTACCATGTCCTTTATCCGCAATTCAGACGGCAAACCGGTATCCGTGTTGGGTGTGTCTCGCGATATTGAAAAACGAAAACAGGCTGAAGACAAACTGGTGGAAAGCGAGAAAAAATATCGCAATCTGTTCGAGAACGGCTCTGATTTGTTATGTATACATGATCTGGAAGGCAATCTGATCGAGACGAACATCCACTACAAAAAGGAGTATGCGTGGACACGAGACGACCTCGCCAACCTGAATATTCGTGATGTTATTCCAGAACGATATAAAAAGGATTTTGATCAATATTTGGCTAATATCCTGGCGAACGGCACCGATGAAGGCTATTTGACAGCTCAGACAAAAATGGGCGAAAAGGTTGTGCTCGAGTATCGCAATAACCTGATCTATGGTCCTGAGGGCTTACCCGTAGCCGTTCAAAGCGCAGCCCGGGATATCACCCAACGATATAAAACCGAAAAAGCACTCACGGAAAGTGAGGAAAAATACAAGGAACTTTTCAAGAATGCACCAGCAGGAATCTACGAATTTGATATGCAGGAAATGCGATTTTTAAAAGTAAACGATATCATGTGCGCGTACAGTGGCTATACCGAAGATGAATTCCTGGCCCTCGATCCCTACGAGCTAATGAGCGAGGATAGCAAGCCGCTGCTTCGGGTAAATTTTGAGAAAGTCTACACGAACAAACTTCAAGAGATAGCCGCAGAATATAAAATAAAGAATAAAAATAAACGGGATTTCTGGGTTCTGGTAAATGCCAAATTTTTTTATGAAGACGGTGTTCCGGTGCGGGCCATGGCGGTGGTTCATGATTTAACCGAAATCCGTGAAGCTCAGGATGAGCAGAAAAAGCTCGAAATAAAGCTACAACATGCACGAAAGCTGGAATCGCTCGGAACGCTGGCGGGTGGCGTTGCCCATGATTTAAATAATATCCTGGGTGCCATTGTCAGTTATCCGGATTTGTTATTGCTGGATCTGGATGCAGATAGCCCCTTAAGACCTCCGTTAAAGGCCATTAAAAAATCCGGCCTGAAAGCCGCCGATATCGTCCAAGACCTCCTGACCCTTGCGCGACGCGGCGTTGAGCACCGACAGGTGACTGACCTGAATCAAATTATTCACGATTTCATCTTGTCGCCGGAGTATAAGCGTATGGTATTGCGCCGTGAAAATGTTCACGTTGATGTGAGCTTGAACACGAGTATCTTGAAAGTTGTCGGGTCCGATGTCCATATTGCCAAAGCGTTGATGAATCTGGTGGCCAATGCCGTCGATGCCATGCCGGTGGGCGGAGAAATTCGATTGATATCTCGTAGTTGCTATTTTGATACGGACTACAATGGGTATGAAATCATTCCGGAGGGTGAGTACACTGTTCTGGAGGTTGCCGATAGCGGGATCGGTATTTCAGTATCCGATATGGAACGTATATTTGAACCTTTTTATACCAAAAAATCCATGGGCCACAGCGGAACCGGCTTGGGGATGTCAGTGGTATGGGGTACCGTTAAGGATCATGGCGGTTATATTGATATCAAAAGTGAGGAAGGATTCGGGACAACCTTCGCTTTATATTTTCCGGCTTCCCGATCGAAAACCGCGATACCTGCAACAATCCATATTGATGACTACCTTGGCAACGGTGAGACCATATTGGTGGTCGACGATATCAAAGGACAACGGGAGCTTGCCAAGCAGATGATGCAGCGGCTCGGGTACAAGGTACGCTCGGCAGCCAGCGGTGAAGAGGCCTTGTCCATGGTTCAAAATACAAAATATGATTTGCTGATTCTCGATATGATCATGAAGCCCGGTATGGACGGATTGGAGACCTATCAACACATTTTAGAGATCTGTCCCCATCAAAAAGCGATCATCGCCAGTGGCTATGCCGAGAATGAACGCGTTCACAAAACACTACTGCTGGGTGCCGGCAGCTATATAAAAAAGCCATTTACCTTGGAAGGCATTGGTTTGGCGGTTCGATCGGAATTGGATCGCGATAGCAAATCTCGCCACTGAGAAGCATTGATAAGGATTAAAACGGATATACAGTTGGCACCTGTCAGTCTAACTGCCTGCCGCTCACCAGCCACTCGGTTACTGGAACCCTTGGATCCTGAATCCCTGGAATCTTTTCTCCCGATTAATTGGGAGAAGAACCCCAAAAGGGTATCGTCAGCGTTGCAATTGCGTGATTATTCCTCGGTCAATACCGCCAGCTCAGCTTTGCCTTTTTCCTCATCCACAAAATAAAACAAGATGGCACCGATAAAAAAAAGTATCAGAATCGAACCGATACCGATACGCGATGACAGGATTCCAACTTGCGCGATTTGCTCCGGGGACGGGCTGTCCGGCATGAGAAGGCGACGCACCAGCAAGCCTACCACACCGATGAGCAAGGGGCCCAGGATGGCGGCAAATTTTCCCAGCATGTTGTAAAACCCGTAAAATTCAGCCGCTTTATCCGCTGGGATAATTCGGGAGTAATATGAGCGGCTGAGGGCCTGAATACCGCCCTGGACTAATCCGATGACGATGGCCAGGACATAAAATTCGTATTTTTGGGTCATCATGGTTCCCCAGATGGTGACGCAGATATAGATGCCGATGGCCAGATAAATGGACTTGCGTACATCCCACTTCTGACCCAACTTTCCGAATACAATTGCTGAGGGAAAACCAACAAACTGCGTGATAAGCAAGGCCTTAATTAGATCGTTGGGTTCGAATCCAATGGACATACCATAGTCCACAGCCATGCGGATAATCGTGTCGACACCGTCGATGTAAAACCAGTAGGCCAGTAAGAAAATTAGAATCGTTTTCAAATGGCGAATTTTTTTCAATGTGCCTATAAGTTGTTGAAATCCTTCGGTAACGGGATTGGCGCTCTCCCCAGCCTTGGCCCCCTGATCGCCTTCGGGTACCCATAAGATCGTGAATAGGGTAAAAAATCCCCACCAAGCACCCACCGATACGAATGAGATCCGCACCGCCATGGCGGCATCCGGCAAACCGAATTTTTGGGGCATGAGCGTCATAAGAACATTGACCAGGAAAAGGAGACCGCCGCCTAAATACCCCATGGCGAATCCGAAACCGGATATATAGTCGATATTTTTTTCAGTGGTGATGCCGGGAAGGAGAGAATCGTAGAAAACATTGGCACCTGAAAAGCCGATCAGGCCCATGACATAGACAAAAATAGCCCAGGCCCAGGAACCTTGCTGAATCACATACAGGGAAATAGACATGAGCGCGCCCAGATAGGCAAAAAAGATTAAAAATTTCTTGCGGGCACCGCCCTTGTCGGCGATCGCGCCCAAGACCGGTGCCATGAGGGCAACCAATAGACTTGCCAGGGAATTGCCCAATCCCAGCTGGGCAGTGCTCATATTTACGTCAGCGCCATGACTCCAATACTGCTTGAAAAAAACCGGAAAAAAACCGGCCATTACTGTTGTGGCAAAAGCCGAATTTCCCCAGTCATATAGCGCCCAGCCCCAAATTGCCTTCTTGTCTGCTTTCATAGGTGATTTCCTTTGCCCGGATACCCTTTGTTGACAACCGTCATTGTCGGTGAAAAAGGCGCGACAGCCTTTTGCCCGGAGGGCGAAAGGTACGCGTTATCATAAAATCGTTCTACGATTCTGTTGAAAATTATGATATCTGATTTGCTCAGTCAAATTCTTTACCTTAGCATAAAATCGTATACCGATTTTATTATGATGTCAAAAACAGTATTGTTCCTCATAACGATCTTATGGTTTGTGCCGGTGATGGTGGTCGGTCTGCCCGGTTTTCTTTGGGCCGAGATGGGCCCGCTGCATGTGCAAAACCGGTATCCGCTTTATCTCATGTTTTTGACGCCCGAGCCCGACACACCCAAACTTATCGAGCCCGGGCAGTGGCAGGTTTCTCTAACTGCAGATTATACAAGTGTTTATATCAATGAGCAAAGTAGTGACTGGTCTGTTTTGATGGATATGGAAATGATTATTCTGGATCTGGGACTGACCTATGGTCTGACACCGCATGTAAATTTAGCCTTGACAGTGCCCTGGATCAGCATGCAGGCCGGTTTTTTAGATGGGCCCCTGGGAACCTACCACGAGATCTTCGGCTTTCCGGACTATGGTCGCCCGGACCGCCCCGAGAATGAATATGGCTATCATATGGTAGTCAATAATGAAGACTGGGTGGATGGTCAATCCGGTGGCCTGCATCTTGGCGAAACCGTGATCGCTGCCAAGCTGGATTTAATCGGCACTGAGCGTTCCCAGGGTTTTGCCAGCAGTTTGTCCGCTGCATTGAAAGTGCCGACGGGTGACGTTGAAAAGGGTTTCGGTAGTGGTAGGCATGACCAGTTTCTGGTACTATTGAATCGATATCGCCTTTCACCAATAAGTTTATATTTGAATCCCGGGTATGTCTGGCTTTCGGATCCGGATTCAAAAGACGCCGACATCCAGGTGGATGATATGGTGACCCTCTTCGTCGGGCTGGAATGGGAAGTATTCCAAAATTTATCCGGCATAAGCCAACTCAATTACATGACGTCACCCTTATCACACACCAGAATACCCCAACTGGATCAGGATAGCCTGGAACTGGTTTTAGGGTTGTGCTATTCTCCATATGAGCATGTGGTTTTAGAAGCCGCGTTCAGTGAGAATTTAACCAGATCCGCACCGGATTTTACGCTACATGGCGGCCTGCGCTGGACATTCGGGCACTAGACCAGGCTATTCGGTGCGATGAGTCAATAATTTTGAGCTCAATTAACTGATTGGAACATCGAACATCGATTTAAAGAAGCGGGTAGTTAACCAGTAACAATTAGCGACCTAACAGCCTTACAGTCTTCAGCCTATCTACCTTAATTGTAATGCGTAGACTTTAATTGGAAAAATTATAAATGAAAATTCCAACTCCCCAAATATGTTACCGACTGCAAAAAGAAATGGGCATGCTGGAGAATATCGTCGTGCATTGCCAGCAAGTCTGCCGAGTGGCCCTGACGCTCGTAAACAATATGATCGAACCGTCGCCCAATATAGACCGGAAATTGATTGTGGCCGCGGCGTTGCTGCATGACATAACCAAAACCAGAAGTTTTAAAACCAAGGAAGATCACGCCCAAACCGGTGAGCAATTTCTCACGGAGCAAGCGTATCCGGAAGTGGGGCAAGTCGTGGGACAACATGTGCGCCTGGCAGACTATGATCTTAATGGACAGCCCAATGCGGCCGAGATTATCAATTACGCCGACAAGCGTGTATTACATGACCAAGTGGTTTCTCTGAACCGGCGCATGCAATACATCGTCGATCAATATGGAACCGATGATGAACGCAAGAGACGGATTCAATGGCTGTGGCAGCAAACAAAGCATTTAGAGGACCGACTTTTCAAACATATTTCTTTCAAGCCGCATGAACTTGAGACCTATTTGTTGGCTGACATAGAAACAGCCCTTAGGGACTTTTCCGGCCCCCATTAAAAAGACGATTCCGCTATTATACTGAATTCACTATTATTTTTGCTTCTCAATGTGCTTATTTTGAGAATATTTTTTTGAAAATTTTATCATCGGCTGCAATACAAGCGGCCTTGAGCTTGCGGTAGTTCTCCAGAAGTTTTCTACCTTCCTGCGTGAGGTGTGATCCCCGATTTCGATCCGTATCCACCAGTTTGATTTTGAGGTGGGCTTCGGTTGATTTGATTTTGCTCCAGGCGGTCTTGTAGCTCATCCCTAAGGATTTGGCTGCCTGGTTGATGGATCCGGTTTCCTCGATGCGATCCAGGATCAGCAGGCGACCTTCCCCCATCACAATTCTATTTTTTTGGTCTACGATCCAGTGGCTGGATTTCAGTTTAATTTTTTGCATGACAATCTGAAATGATGCGTATGGCTGTTGTCACAACCATGTTCCGTTTCGTAAGAAAAGCGGCACAGGTATTGTGTCGGAACATATTTGTGACAGTTCGGCTAATTTATGGCGTCGGTATTGATTTTTTAGGAGAATATCCATAGAAAATCAATAAATGTTTTTATTTAGGTCTTGCCATTTTGGGCCCTCCGTGTCATTATATGGTATATTGACAATTCACGTGAAGCAGCTCTGATAAAGGATATTGCCTGAGTTTGCCTGTGTTCCTTTTGACTGATAGGTCAAAGGGTATTTTTTGTTTCTTGCTTATGTTGAGATTAACATAACGGAAGTTGCTTTGGAAGATTTTGAAACACTGCTGGAAGGTTCAGCTAAAGCTCACGGCCATCTGTGCCCGGGTCAGGTAATTGGTGTGCGCATGGCCATGTTGGGGTGCGCGCTCATCGGGTTGGACCAGCCCGCACAGCTTCCCCAAATTAAATCGCTGATCGTGTATGTGGAGATCGACCGCTGTGCGACCGACGCCATTGCCTTTGTGACCGGTGTGCGTCTGGGACGACGCTCGCTGAAATTTGTAAACAACGGTATCATGGCGGCCACATTTGTGAATCTAAACAGCGGTAAGGCTTTCCGAATTCGGGCCAGGGAAACATCGCGGGAACATGCGGCAGATTATGCACCCGGCATCGAGGACGAGCGGGAGCAACAACTGGCCGCTTACCAAAAAATGCCGACGGACGTGTTGTTTGAGGTCCGGGCAGTTGTGGTTGATGTTCCCTACAGTGATCTGCCGGGACCCACGCAGTTTAAAAGCGAATGTGCGTCCTGTGGTGTTATCGTAAGGGATAAAAGAGAAATATATAAGAACGGTCAAATAGTGTGCCGCATTTGTGCTGGAGAAACCTATTTCAAAGGGGGAATATAGGCATGCAGTCGGAGCAAAATACATTACCGCAATTTGTATCCAGAAAAATCAGGGTTGAAGAGGCGGTCGGAACGACCCTGGCCCATGATATTACCGAAATCAGACCGGGTGAGTACAAGGGGCCTTCATTTCGGAAAGGGCAATGCATCCAACCCGAAGATCTGTGCCATTTGATGCGATTGGGCAAGCGCCACCTCTATATTCTGGATCTGGATGATGATCATATCCACGAAGATCAGGCTGTGCTGGAATTGGCATCGGCCCTGGCCGGCCCTGGCGTAACTTTTGGAAGCCAGCCCAAAGAAGGCAAACTGGCACTGAAAGCCATCTATGATGGGCTGTTGAAAATTAAGGTGGATGCCTTGGTGGAATTCAATCTGCTAGCGGATGTCATGTGTGCGTCGCGTCACAACAATACACCGGTTAAAAGCGGCACGTTATTGGCGGGAACCCGTGCAATTCCCCTGGTTATCGAGCGCAACGCTCTGGACCGGGCCTTGGAAATATCACACCGTCATTACCCTGTGGTAGCCGTAAAAAGTTTTAAGCCGGCACAGGCTGGACTGATCATTACCGGCAGCGAAGTTTATGAGGGGTTGATTGAAGACCGTTTCGAAGCGATTGTCAGCGCTAAGCTCTGCGCCTATGGAGCGACCCTGAAGGATACCGTAATTTTACCGGATGATCAGGAACAAATTGCCGCTGCCGTCAGCACTTTCTTGGAGCGCGGGGTCGATTTGATTGTCACCACCGGTGGCATGTCGGTGGACCCGGATGATGTGACCCGCCATGCCATCCGGCAGGCGGGTGTCGATGAGATTTACTACAGCAGCGGGGTACTGCCCGGCGCCATGTTTCAGTTAGCCTATCGGGGAGATATCCCCATATTGGGCATCCCGGCCTGTGCACTCTACCATCAGACCACCATATTTGATTTGATATTACCCCGTCTGCTGGCCGGCGAACATCCTGACAATCGCGACCTGGCTGCCCTGGCGCATGGCGGCCTATGTCTCAATTGCCATACGTGCAGATACCCGGATTGCGTTTTTGGCAAAACCTGATAAACGTGAACCCAACACGGATATGGTTTCAAAAGCAATGCTGGATCTGGTATAAAGGAAAATTGACTCAACAATTTTAGGAAGATGGCTGCATTTCCCTTGTTTCCCACCATTCTTTGCCATAATTGACGAAGAGCTGCTCACCGGCGGCGACATCTTTGATGGTGTAAAAGACGATCAGGTCCCGGTGGACATCGTGCCAGTATTCGGTGTTATGATTATCGGCGTGGTTAAATATGCTGCCGTATCCCAGGGGCAGTGAAAAATATTCGACATCATCTTTTTCATCGTTTTCGAGGCCATAGACGTAGTCGCTCAGGAGTCCCTCGCATTCATCGCTTTGTAGACGCAGGTGGTGGCACTCCTCCAAGGTTGTATTTGGCGGTATGGGCTCTGTGGTAAATACACCCTGGCCGAACTCACAAGGCGCTACCACCAAGTCTGGGTGTTTATACAGAGGTTCAAGATAGCTATCTGATATGGCTTTCATACTGTGACAATTCCAATCTTTGCAGGGGTGATTTATGAGCTGTGCGCACTATTTTAGGTTAAAGGCATCAAGGTCGTTCTTTCAAGGCGACATTGTTCGGCCCATAAACAATCGCTATATTCTTTTGCTCGAGCACATGGTGCATCTTGCCGGCGAATGTTTTACCGATGACGGTTTCCAGAGATCGGCTGACTTGCGCCAATTTGTGGATATCAACACCGGTGTGAATACCCATTTGGCCTAGCATGAATACCAAGTCCTCCGTGGAGATATTGCCGGAAGCACCTTTAATAAAAGGGCAGCCGCCCATACCGCCAAAGGCGGTTTCGAAATGGGAAAGCCCTACGCCAAGCGCGGCGACGGCATTGGCCAGCCCTTTGCCTTCGGTGTCGTGCAGGTGGAGATACAAGGGGATATCGCCTGCCAGTTCACGCACATGGCCGGCTATTTCCGAGATGGAATTGGGATGAGCCATGCCGGTTGAATCCGCCAGGGCGACTTCATCAATGCCCAGGTCGAGCTGTTCCTTAATCAAGTCGAAAACCACGGTCTTATCGATGCGGCCTTCAAACCGGCAGCCAAACACACATTGGAGTCCGCCCCGGATGGTTAAATTGTACTGCTTACCCTGGCGGACCATTTTTACAAACCGTTGGCGGGCCTCCGGTAGAGACGCATTAGCGTTTTTGCGACTGTGGGTATCGCTGGCGGAGATGGAGGCACCCACATGCTTGAGACCGGCATCGGCGGCCCGTTGCATGCCTTTTTCGTTTAATACCAATCCGCTGTAAACCACATCCCGGGTGTGATCCAGCCGCTTGCAAACCGCCTCGGCATCCGCCATCTGGGGTACCAGTTTGGGATGCACAAAGGACGTAACCTGGATTCGCTTGATCCCGGCATCGGCCACGGCATTGATGAGTTCAATTTTTCTTTCGGTAGGAATGATCACCTTTTCGGGTTGTAGACCATCGCGAAAACCCTGTTCTTCGATAACCACGCGTTTTGGGAGTGCGGTCATGGTACACCCTTTCACAAATCATTTGCGTTGCTGATGATACATTAATAAGATCGTCGTGGCGATTTCATAAAATGCGACTCTTCCGCGATTAACGGATCGCAGACGTATTGTTGTTAAATACTTTTATACCGATTGATGTCAACCCAAATTTGGCGTCATCCAGGAGCGAATCCATTGAAGATTTTAATCATTTGCTTTTCCCAAACCGGCAACACCCGTAAAATAGCAGCGTGTATCCAGCAAGGAATTTTGGAAGCGACAGGCACCTGCCAACTTTGCGATTTAAAAACAGCCACGCAGATCGATTTAAGCGCTTTCGATCTGGTTGGATTGGGCTGCCCGGTATTTTACTATCAAGAGCCTCTGAACGTGAGAGATTTTATCTCCCAGTTGCCTGAATTGCGTGGTAAAAAGTGGTTTCTATTCTGCACCCACGGGACTATCATGGGGAACATTTTTCATGCCATGACCACCCAGTTAAAAAACAAGGGTGTGGTTGTAATTGGATATCATGATACATACGCAGACGTGTGGATGCCTTTTTACCCGCACCCGCATTACACGACCGGCCATCCTGACAATCAAGACTTTAAAGAAGCTCAGGCATTTGGCCATGAGATTGTAAAGCGGCGGGCCTGTTATGATGCTGCCGACACGGGCGTCCAACCGGAAGCAATTCCAGATGAATGGGCCCAAAACGCGGCCTTGTTTACACCCCAGAGAATGCCGAAGATGTTTCCACCCTTAAACATAGACATGGACACATGTACCCAGTGCCAATTGTGTGAAGCGGAATGCCCGGTGGATGGCATTGACGTGACGGCTTCCCCGCCGCGGCTGCAAACACCGTGTATCTACTGTTGGCGCTGTGTAAACATATGTCCCGAAAAAGCCATTCAGGCAGACTGGACGGATCTGGTGAAAATGGCACCCAAGCTGTATGAACGCTACCGCTACTGGTTGGATCAGGCGGCCGCGGCCAACCGTTTTCGCTGGCTGGTGGATCCCGATAGCATTGATTTTACCAAGCCGTATTACCTTCAGAAGAAATGATTTCAGTAAGGGGGTAAATCGTGATCAAAAGTTGTCAGCTTTTTAACGGTACTATCTGCTTCCAGTGCCTTCAAATCTGAGGAATCCAAGAGGTATTTTGTACAATTATTTCGCCAGTTATTCGTCTGTCTTTCCCGCGGAGGCGGGAATCCAGAATAGGCTTTCAGCTGTCAGCGAAATGCTATTCCTGGATCCCCGATTTCTCGGGGATGACAATCGCTTTTGGACGCGAAGCTGACTAACCACTAATTACTTCACCCCGACACCCCTCCACCCCTGCGGTTCTGCTGCATCTCCCGGTGCAATCGTTCTGCCCTGAGGCAGAAGGCTTCAAGCTTGGCGTGGATAAGTTGCGGAAAAGGCGAACCATCCGTTTCAATGGCCAGAAAAGGCAGCTCTTCGATGTTCGCGAGTGTTTGGCGAAGATGTTGATCAGGGGAGGACGCTTTCAATTTGTCTTTGCGATGCATGATTGTGGAAAGAATCGCTTCGGATAATCGATTGGGCATGCAACCGAATGGTCCCACGGCGATGACACCGCAAACCTGACTGGCAATTTCGGCCAGAGAGCTCCCGATGGTCAGGATGGCTTCACCGGTCAATGCGGGTGCGATGTAGGGGATACCATGATGGACAATCTCCTCAATTGTCAACGGATGCGAGCAAAGAAGGCCTGATCGACCGAGTAGGGTACGGATACGCTGTTCGTAATGGTACATTATTTTTTGGCGGAGTTTAAACCTGAGCCGATCCGTGAGTGACATATGCTTGCCGGTAATGCGCTTGTCAACCAGATAATCCGTATAATGGACCCATTCGGCCACCGGCGAACAAATGGTGGCAAACCCCATATCGGCCAGGTGTTCCGGTATGTGTTGCCGCGACAACGCGTCGCGCCGGACATATATTTCGCCGGTCAAAGATACGAGCGGTACCGACGAAACCGGCTTTTGTAACGCTATTTTAGCCAACTCCCGGGCTCCTTTTGACAAAGCCATGCTGAAATGGGTGAAATCTGCCCGGGCCAGACTATCCAGAAACGTTTGCCAAACGCGGTCAAAGACAGACAAGGCCTGGGATCTATCAGCGGCATTTGCCAGCAGCATGGAACGAATGTCTTCCATCAAATCGGATACAACCAACGCCCACCAGGCGGTCTGTTCAAATTGTCTTCCCATGCCAATGTAGGAATTTTCGGAACTCAATGAGAGAATGGCCACATCCGGTAATCCGAGTCGTTTGACCAGGTCCTGCATAAAAATGGTGTACTGACCAAATCGACAAGGGCCTGACCCTGTGGCCATGAAATATACAAGGATCTCCCCGGGCTTCTGATGGATCTGAATATAGTTGAGCAAGGATCCAGTGGTTAAGATGAGTGGCAGGCATTCTTTACAGGATGTGTAGCCGCGTCCTAATTTTAATATGGATTCATCCGCCGGTGGATGGGCAACCGTATGCATACCCAGGCCTTTTAGCACGGCCGCAATTGCCTCTGATCCGAACTTGCCCATGGATGGTACCAGTACGGTGATGCGCGGATCGGACAGGGCAACGGCTTCACCCGCTGTCGTGGTAATACAGGGTGTACCATCCTGGATGGAGGCAATCGCCGGAACGAATGATTTTTTGACCGCATCAAATTGTTGGTGTTGAACCAATTTTCGATAGGCGGAGACTATGTCAAGAAAGGCCTCAATCCGTGTGTCGAGCCCGGCATCGGCGGTATGACTGTCCAATTCCAGTGTTAGGGATGGTTTTTTACCCATAATCGATCTGAAATAGCCAATGACAAAGGAATCCGGTCCGCAGGAAAAATTGGTGATAAACACCCCAAATAGTTGGGGATGATTTTTCACATAACGGGCTGCCTTCAGGATCATTTGCCCCATGCCCCAGTACATATGGTGCTTGGACTTTTCATGGTCGGCCGGGAGAAAATCAAACGGGATCACGCAAATTCCGCGGGAGGCCAGCTTGCGGGGAATCCCCATGTGGGCTTCATCCACAAATCCATTGTAGGGGCGTGAAAATATGACCACAGCAATCTTTTCGGGATCCGATTCCAACTCTGCCAACGCTTTTTTGCCCATGGCCTGCATATCGGATAAACAACGCAACTGGTTATTTTGGGCCTCTGCAAATGCTTTTAATGCGGTTTTGCGGTCGATACCGAGTTGTTTGGCTGAACGAATCAACGGATTTTCGGCCCCGCGCAAACCATTTTTCAATTCCAGCAAGGGCGTCAGAATATGGCGATCATTGTCTTGATAGGCTTGGAGTTGCTCTCTAAACGTTGTTTGCAGATAATATGTTTCGCCCTGCACAAACGGACATACCTGAGAGGCCTGATCCCCATTCTGGCTGGGTATGGATTTGAAGTGTGGCAGGAACAAATGGTCCACTGGCGGCTCGGACGTAATCAAGGAATGGAAAAATCCATGGGAAAGTTCTGCTGGAAAACAGAAGGGGGCATTGCGTAGATCAAGGCCTTGGGTTGAAATCTCCCGGGAAAGTACCGGTCGATAGCCAATTCGGGAGAAAAAGGTCGCATACAGGGGATAGTATGTATTCACCAAAAAACTTTTGTTGAAACCGATGGTCCCGCGTTCAGTCAGACCAAATGCCGCCGGACCGTTGGTGGCATAGATTTCAAACACCAGTTGCTGGCGTGCACGCACCAAGTCCAGTGACTCGACCGGGTAGCTGGCTTGGTGTCTCATGTTGTCGTAGCGGTTGCAGGCCCCACCGAAGGGATAGTGTTTCCCATCAATTTGGATCATTTCGATTCGGCAGCGGCGGTCACACTTGGTCTTGCCACCCTTGCAGGTGAATGCCCGGCCATAGATTACTTTGCGTTGGGACAAATCTTCAAGTGAATATTCTTGGGGCTGGCTTAATCCACTTTCAATTCGCTGGCGCACTTCCAACGCCGCCCCAAATGCGCCCATGAGCCCGGGTTCCGGTGGTACGATAATGGGTTTGCCGGTCAGGGAGGCCATGGCCATGGGGAGGGCGCGATTGTAGCAAACACCACCCTGCAAGAAAATTTTATTACCGATGGGGCGGTTTCCCCTAACCCGGTTGGTATAGTTCATACAGATGGCGTAAACCAAACCGGCCACGATATCTGTCTGGGGGATGCCTTCGTGGACCGCATTTTTAATGTCGGAAGAGATGAAGGCGGCGCATTGATCGTTGAAATTCGGTGGCTTTTGGCCCTGCAAGGCGACATCGGCAATGGCTTCCATTTCCAGTCCCATGGATTCAAAAGCCGATTCCTCTAAAAATGAGCCTGTGCCGGCGGAGCAAGCTTCGTTCATGGCATAGTCAGATGGAACACCGTTGGTGATGTAGGTGTATTTGGCATCCTGGCCGCCGATTTCGAATATGGTGTCGACTTCGGCATCAAAATAGACCGAAGCACTGGCATGGGCGATGATTTCATTAATGACACAGTCGGTAAGGGCATGCAGACCGGCAATTTGGCGACCCGAGCCGCACACGCCCAGTCCGATGATGGTAATGGCTTTGGGATCAACATGCGCTTGGACTTGTTCCAAGAGCCGGGTATAACACTTGCGACTGGCCCCTACGGGGTCGCCGTTGGTGCGCAGGTAGACACTGGCTAAAATCGCCGAATCAGCACGACGCATTAAAACCGCTTTGGTGGTAGTGGAGCCCACATCCAGACCCAATATGCATGTGTCCCCGGCCACGACATCATCCTGGGTGATGCTTTTGAAAGTGACCTGGTCTTCAAAGGATGCCAGGGGCGGCAACGATTTAAAGGCCGTCATGCCGGATTGAAATAGATTCTGGGTGCCTGATAGGGGCCTGGTTTCGTTGGCAAGGGCCCAAAGGCCTGTCCCAAGTGCTTCAAAGTAGGCACCACTTGATGGTATAATCAGACTGGGTATTTCATGGCGGAGGTAGGTGATCATCATCTGGTTGTTCACCGTGCCCCCTGTTATCATAATATTTTCCAGTTTGACTTTTTTTAATAATTCCAAAATCTTATCGGCCATCATTTTACACAGGCCGGCGGTGACTTTGGATTTGGGGATGCCTTTGTTGGTGGCATGGGTGCAATCTGATTTGCAGAAAACCGAACACCGGCCCGATACCAAATGGGGTGTCTCTTCCACCGCCCAATGGGCGGCTTCTTCCAGGCTCACATTCATTCTTCTGATCTGCTGCAAAAAAAATTCACCGGTACCGGAGGCACATTTGTTGCCGGTGAGAATGTTCGAGATGCGGCCGGCACGATCGAGGACATAAACCATAAACGTCTCACCGCCGGCCGAAACGATAGCGGGGCAGCGAATGCCTTCCGGTTTGGCGTATTGGTAGGCCAACTCCACAGCTTCGGGTTCGGATATGGAAGACAGGTTTACCCGCCGGCGAAATTTTCTGCCGGTTAACGCGATCCGATCAAACGCGTATAAATCCAGTGCCTTAAGCACTGAAAGGAGGGTATCCCGGGGGTTGCCGTCATGGGGGTACCGTTCAGAACTTGTAATTCGGGGTCGGTCGTGTCCGGTGGTATTGTCTTGGACCAACTGGACCGTTGAGATGGTCGATGCGCCCATACATATGCCGAGTGATTTCATGCCCCCCTCTCAGGTGTCATAAACGCAGGATAATCTCCCTTAAAAACGACTGGCCACACAGGGTGAGCGTTAAAACGAGCGCGCACGTTACCTGTCCCTGGGGTCACCTTAATCTTCGCGCAAAAACGCCAGTGATCAATGATGAGATTGAAAGGACGTATGATAGATTTAGGATAATCAGAGTGGTTTTGTCAAGTTTTGTTGATTTTATCTGATAATCACCCTATACCACGATTATACGTCAATACACATTTGCCCAGATAATAGACCAGTTATCAGAATTGGTGTGCCCGTAAAAAGTCAAAATTCTCACATGTCGACTCGTTAACCTGTTGAAATTATTAATAGTAATGCTTGAATCGTGCCAATTGCCGGACTGTTTACGAGCCGATCAAATGAGCGGCCGACTTCGACACGTTCCGTCGGAATGGAATACCTATGAGAGATAACCAAACCCCGGCCGTTGGGATTGGATCCAAGCAGCTACAAGAGCAGATTGCAGCCGCCCGGATGCGACTACACGCTAAGTTAATCAATCTTGACCTGAAATCATTACAGATATCTGAGTATATTCAGCGACACCTTAACAAGTATATAGCCAACCTGAAGGGTGCCTTGCAATTGTATGGCAGACTCCTTTATCTTTGCCTGAACAACCGTCAGGGTTTCCCCAACAAGGCAGTTTTGGTTGATTACGGAGGGGGATGTGGCATCATTTCATTGTTGGCAGCTGAGATGGGTATCGGAACCGTAATTTACAATGACATCTATGATGTTAGCTGCACGGATGTTGGCAGTATTTCGAAGGCCTTGGGATTAAAACTGGACCACATCGTCTGTGGGGATGTGGACGACCTTATTTCATATGTGCAGGCGCATGCGATTTGCATTAACGCGATTGTTTCCTACGATGTCATTGAACATATTTATGATGTTGAATCCCATTTCAGCAAGCTGGGTTTGCTAGCCGATCATGAATTCCGGATTGTATATGCATCCGGCGCGAATAGTGCAAATCCGAAAAACGTGCGCTTGGTGAAGAAAGAACAGATCGACGCTGAGTATAAATCCAGGGATAAAAAATGGGGACATAAAGATAGAGACACCCTTCAAGCTTTTTTGGATGTTAGAAAAAATATCATTGCCGCTTATGCGCCGGACCTGAGTCTTGAGGTGGTTGAACAACTGGCTCGCTCTACCCGAGGGCTGATTCAGAGAGACATAGAGAAATGCGTTGATGAATTCCGTCTTAAGGGGCGTATTATGTATCAGATGGATCATCCCACAAACACATGTGATCCATATACCGGAAATTGGTGCGAGCATTTGATGGATTTTGATTGGCTTGAAGAAATTATCAGGAAGGCAGGCTTTGCGGGTGAGATAATGGCTGGTTGCTACAATAGCTATGGGTCGTATCCAAAGAAAATCGCCAAAATAAGCCTCAATGCGATGATAAAAATTCTGGGTCGACGCAGCATGTTCATGGCGCCCTACTATGTGGTGTATGCAACTTTTTCCGAAAAAGGGGCTGGAAAGGACGGCAATTCCGCACCGCTGAGCAACCGCCGGTGAGCTTTGGCCTTAATGTAAATAGAACCCGAAAAGACAAATTATTCAGATTGCAGGAGCGCTTTGAACATGAAGGCCATGACCATCAATCGAATCGTTGACCTCAGGGAAGATAATCGGCCCCTACAAGGGACTGAAATGCCCGCACCGAATCCTGTTCAGGATGAACTTTTGATCAGAGTAACTGCTTGCGGGGTGTGTCATACCGAGTTGGATGAGATCGAGGGCCGCACGCCACCGCCGCAACTACCGATGATCCCCGGCCATCAGGTTGTGGGACAGGTGGTTGATTTTGGACCGGAGGCAAAACGTTTTAAAACCGGCAATCGTGTCGGGGTGGCCTGGATATTTTCGGCCTGTGGGACATGCGCGTTGTGCCGATCTGGTCAGGAGAATCTGTGCGCAGACTTCAAGGCCACCGGCAGGGATGCCCATGGTGGTTACGCGGAGTATATGACGGTACCCGAGCGGTTTGCCTATGCCATTCCCGATATTTTTTCGGATTTTGAAGCAGCACCACTTTTGTGTGCCGGTGCCATTGGGTATCGTTCTTTGCATCTGGCCGGGCTCACAAACGGCCAGCGACTCGGTTTGACCGGATTTGGGGCATCCGGCCATCTAATGATGAAGTTAGCCGCCCATCTCTATCCAGATACGAAAGTCTATGTCTTTGCCAGAAGTCAACCCGAACGAGAATTCGCAAAAGATCTCGGTGCCACCTGGGCCGGTAACACAGTCGAATCCGCACCCCATAAGCTGGATGCCGTGATCGACACCACGCCCGCCTGGCAACCGGTGGTGGAAGCACTTCGCAGTCTGGCCCCGGGCGGTCGTTTGGTGATCAATGCCATTCGCAAGGAAAGGGCGGATCAGGAGTATCTACTTAAGCTCGATTATCCGGCCCATATGTGGCTCGAAAAAGAAATCAAAAGCGTGGCCAACGTTACCCGGCGGGATGTCACGACGTTTTTAAGCCTGGCAGCGAAGATGGGCATCAAACCTGAGTTTCAGGTATATCCGCTTGCAGAAGCCAATCAGGCCCTGGTGGAACTCAAAACACGCAAGATACAAGGGGCGAAAGTACTGAGCTGTAAGCCGTAAGGTTTAGGCCATCAGCAGCTTCATGCGCATACCTTATCGCTCAGTGCTCAAACGATTCCTCTTTTTTCTGCCATCCTATACATCTGCTCGGCGGTATTGAGAGGTACCTGGCGCTGCTGTGCCTCTGCCTTTGGCATCAAATGGATGGCCTCCACCGGACACGCCGTTACACACAAGCCGCATCCGATACAACGGTCCGGATCCACCTGGGCCGTGCCCTCGGCGTTCATCGATAAAGCCGCCATCTGACAACGTTCCAGGCAGCTTTCACAGGCGGTACATTCTGCGGCATCAATGCTTGCCATGTGGTTTGAAAATACGATTGAGGCCGGCCGGGGATGTTTGTTCAGGGCTTTGAGCACCCCGCAGCAATCACCGCAGCAGTTGCACATACCGGACGGATTTTGAGATGTGGCCGGCTGGGTAACGAGTCCGGCTTTGCGACATTGGTCCAGAATTGCCGTGGCCTCTTCGAGAGAAACCGCCCTGCCCATGTTTTTGTCCAGATAATACTGACCCATGGATCCGAACATAAAGCAGGCTTCCATGGTTTTGCCGCACCCTTTCTGGATGGTGTTCTGGCTTTTGCGGCAGATGCAGTCGGTCACCACAATTTGGGATTTTGTTTTCAGGATTTCAACGGCATCGTCATAGGTCGCCACCTGATGGGCCACATCGATGGACTGGTTGACGGGAATGGTGCGCAGGAAGAATTCGGCATTTTCCATCATGGTTTGGTCAAAAGCTTCATCAAAATAGTCCTCAACCATTCTGGCCAGCTCGGGATTGAGGTCTTTGACCTGAAATTCAAACAGTCCGTGTACAAAGGGGATGGTTGCATAGCGGCTGGTATCGCCCTTTTTTACGCGGAACAACAGACCTTTGGCGGTCATATCCTCTAACTGAGTGACGACATCGGCTTCGGCTCGGTTCAGAGTCGCGGCGACACGGGCGACACTGGTTAAGTTATGGCTCAGAGACAAAAACATGTCGGCATCTTCTTCGGAAAAGAGATGCCGCAGAATTTTGATTTCGATGCCGGATTCTGTGGCAGGAAATCCCATGGAATACTGGTCGAGCTTTAATTGTAATTGTCGGTACCTGTCTTGCATTAGTCATACCTCCGAAAAAATGTTTGAATTCACAGCAATCATAAAGGATTCAAGGGGTCACACATCAGCATATTCGGTGTTTACAGGCAATCCGCCTATTCATCGAACGGCCCAGAACCTAAACGCCTATTGCTTGAATCCGCGGACCCTCTACCTGATTTCCCAGGTTCCCAGATCTTCACCAGTCGGTTTTTCTTTAAAATCGGAGGCATCGGTTCCCTGAAAATCGACAGTACAAATGTGATCGCATAAAGGGACCATTTTTTTTAACAGCGTTTGATGCTCGGGGTGGACTTGATAACGCTGCAGGGATTCGGTATTGGCAAACAGGGATACCAGGGCGAAATCATAAGATCGTTCCGAATGAAGGATATCGGGCCCGAATTCATAGCTGTGAATTTCGACTATTTTGTTGGGCAGATCTTCCATCATTGCTTCCAATTCTTTTATGGATTCCTGGGTAACACCCTTCTTGAACTTGATCATCACGATGTGATTGAGCATTTTATCTCCTTAATTTAATAAACTTAATTATATCATATTAAAATGTTTGCGAAATTAGATACGGTCCCCAGTCTAAATAAAATCTTGAGGTTTTCACCTTATCATGCCATCTTTATTAAGTTGTTCACGATTTCTTGTGGTTTCTAACCGCACGATTATAACACAGGCCTGCTTGGCATACACGTGAAAAATTGAAGAGGTATTCTTAGGCGATGGCAAATAAAGTTGTGCTTTACGATCTCATCGATGTGAGCGATCCTGAAATTGTGCGCTCCGAAATCAAGCAGATTATCAAAATGATGGACCCTGCCATCGATCCCACCATGATAGACCTGCTTTATGCTGATATCATCACCTTGTTCAAGGGCGAATACCCCGGCTACAGAGCCAGCAACACCAAATATCATGATCTCGAACACACCAATTCAGTCGCCCTGGCGACAGCACGTCTGATTCATGGCTGCATCCTGGCGGGCATGAAATTCAGTGATGCAAACATCCTGTTGGGAATCTGTGCGGCCCTGTTCCACGATGTCGGCCTAATCCAAACCGAAGACGACAAGGTCGGCTCCGGAGCCAAGTATACCGTGGGTCATGAAAAACGTTCCATCACGTTTATGAAGCGCTACATGGCGGACAAACCGTATTCAAAACAACAAGTTAAAGACTGCTCCCACCTGATCATGTGCACGCTGTTGAGTTTAGCGCCTGCTGAGATTCCTTTCAGAACAACGGAAATCGAAACGTTGGGAAAAATTGTGGGTTCCGCCGATCTGATGGCCCAGATTGCTGATCGCTACTATCTGGAAAAGCTGCTGTTGCTGTTTCAGGAGTTTCAGGAAGCAGGCATACCGGATTTTGTGAATGAACTCGACTTGTTGAAAAAAACAGAGGGATTTTACAAGAATGTCGCCAAAAAAAGACTGGCAGTCGATTTCAGTGGGGTATCCAAACATATGGCCGCCCACTTTAAAGACCGTTGGGATGTGGACAAGGATCTCTACTCTGAATCAATTCAGAAGAATATCGATTATCTCAGGCTGTTGTTGACTAAGGCCGGTGATAATATTTCATCGGTTAAAGAGACCCTGCGGCGGGGGCTGGATAATAACGGTATTACGGGCCATTAGGGGATTCGGCTGAAGAACAATATCAGGTATAAGCAATCAGCTATCAGTAATAAGCGGCTGTGCGCTTATTGCTGATAGCTCAATGCTGAAAGTTTAGGCTTCGGCGCGGCGACTCTCCTCATTTCTAATTTCGCGTCTTAACAACTTGCCCACCTTTGATTTGGGCAGCATGTCCCTGAATTCAATATATTGCGGAACCTTGTAGCTCACCAGGGTCTGGCGGCACCAGGTAATCAGGTCATAGCCGGTGATCCCTTTGACGTCCTCCTTTAACACCACGAACGCTTTGATTCTTTCCCCGACGCGTTCATCGGGTATGCCAACCACACAAGAACCGATCACGGCGGGATGTTCCTGCAAAGCGGATTCGATTTCACTGGCAGATATTCGGTAGCCCTTATGTTTGATGGTATCGACCGTGCGATCCACAAAATAAAGGTTTCCGTGCGCATCCATCTTCATGATATCTGCCGTGCGGTACCAGGTGCGTCCGTCCAATTCAACAAAGGCGCTGCGGGTTTCATCCAGCTTGTTGAGGTAAGCTGTAACCATGTGATCCGAGGATACCAGGAGTTCGCCCGGTTGGTCGGATTCAACCGGATCCAGAAAAGCCGGGTCCACAATTTTAATCTGTTTGCTGGCAACAACCCGGCCGACGCTTTTGGCCGGGTTATCTTGTTCAACCGGGCACATGGCCACACCACCGCAGGTTTCGGTGGCACCATAGCCCTGATAAATACGCTTGCCAAAAGTTTCATACCACCGGTTTCCCACTTCCACCGGCAGGACATCGCCGGCACAGAACCAGTAATCTACGGTTTTAAGTGGATATTGATCCAGGCGATCATGCTCCAGAATCATGCGGTACATGGCCGGGACGCCGATCATGGTGCGGGCCTTGAAGCGAGCGATGGCATCCAGCGTAGCATCCAGGTTTACACGCGGCTGTAAAATCAGTGCACCCCCCACCAATAACGTTGCCAAACCGCAGGTCTGGCCGAGGATGTGAAATAGGGGCGCATTGCCCATGATAATATTTTCGTGGGGTGCAAACAGGGGTGTTGTTAGCTGAATCTGCTCCAAGGCCGAGACCAGGAAAAACTGATGGCTAATGGGCACGCCTTTGGGGAATTTGGTGGTTCCCCCGGTGTACATGATTTGGGCAATAGCATCTGATTGCACAGACGCTGAGTTCGTTGGCGTGTTTTCATGAGGTGTCGACTTGTTTACCAGTCGCCGCATGGCATGGGTTTTGGCATCGATGGCAATGCGGCCTTTGGGCACAATGTCAAACAGGTAGCCGAAAAGGCGTTTCCAGCCCGGTAAAAAATCGGCCATTTTAGCGATGATCACATGCTGGATATGTGTGTCCGGTAGGATCTGCTTGACATAACCGAAATTGGTATCCGCACACACAATGGCATCGGTTTCCGAATCCTTGGCAATATATCGGATGTCGCTGGGGGTATATATCGGGGTAATGGGTATACAGACGGCATTAATCTGTTGAATGGCCAGCCAGGCAATCACCCATTGGATGCTGTTGGGCAGATAGATCATGACTCGCTGGCCCGGACCGATGCCCAGCTCGGTGAGTGCTGTTGCAAATCGGCGCGACATAACATCCAGATCGTGATAAGAATACCGGGTGCCCAGATAAATGATGGCGGTGCGATCCCTGTGGTTGCGAGCGCTTTCACGAAATTGATCGATAATACGATCAGGGATTAAGGCGGTCATGTTTTAAATTCCAAAATAGGCGGCTTTAATTTCCGGATTTTGCATCAGTTCCTCGCCGGTTCCCGATAAGGTCAGCATCCCATTCTCGAGAATATAACCCCGGTCGATCACGGGAAAAACCGGTCGGGCAAACTGTTCACACAGAATGACGGTGATGCCGCGTTCTTGGTTGAGGGCCACAATGGCATCCATCAGGGTGTTTTGCATCATGGGACTTAATCCCAGAAGCGGTTCATCCAGTAGCAACAATTTGGGTTGGACGATCAGGGCCATCCCGATGGCAAGCATTTGCTGCTCTCCACCGCTGAGAAAGCCCGCTTTTTTCTGTTTGAGGGCTTCCAGGGCCGGAAAAAGATGGATCGCGTTGGCAATGCCATCCTGTACTTCCTGGCGACTGCGTAGGTATCCGGCAATCTTAAGATTTTCCAGAACACTGCTTTCGGGAAATACCGGATGCCGTTCCCGAGAGAGAACAATTCCCCGCCGTACACGGTCGCTCGGTTTGGTCCGGGTGATATCCTCGCCCTCGTAGGTGATGGAACCATAGACTGTAATCCGTTCACCCCCTTTTCGTTTCTCTTTGATCTGCATGTCGATAATCAGACCTGAAAGGGTGTTCATAAGGGTGGTTTTGCCGGCACTGTTGGGGCCCACGACGCCGACGATTTCACCGGCATTCACCTGCAGACTGAAATCATTCAAAGCGATGGCGTTTTCGAAAAACACCATCAACTGGTTGACATCGAGCATAGCCTTATCTTTCCGATCCCAAATACGCTTTTTTTACAGCCTCACTATTCATGACGTCCTGGGCCGAGCCTTCGGCGATTTTTTGCCCGAAATTCAGGACCATCACGCGATCGGCAATGCGAAACAGCTCTTTCAAGCGGTGTTCGATCATGATGATGGTTTTACCTTGGTGGCGCAGTTTTTCGATGATGGGTACGATACTGGCAACCTCAGCCAGGCTCAATCCTGAGAAAAGCTCATCCAGAATGATCAATTCCGGCTGCAGGGCAATCGCCTTGGCCAATTCCAGCCGTTTCAAATACCCTTGGGGCAGGGCGCCCGCAGGTTTATAGGCCACGTGGGCATCGCGCTCAAACCCGACTTCCTCCAGCATGTCCAAGGCGATGGCATCCCGGTCGCCGTAACGACCACCGAGCATTTGTTTTACCCGGGGTGAATAGAGGGGAATAATCATGTTTTTATATGCCGGCAATTGGTAAAAGGGCCGCACCATTTGAAACGTGCGGGCAATGCCCAGGCGTATAATGCGATGGGCTGACAATCGCGTAATATTGTGACCGCGGTATAAAATTTTTCCCGCGCTGGGCCGCACAAAACCCGTCATCAGGTTGACCAAGGTGGTTTTGCCGGATCCGTTGGGTCCAATGATGCCCAGCAGTTCACCCTGTTTGACAAGGCAATCCAGCTCGGACACGGCCGTGACACCGCCAAAGGTCTTGGTGAGCTTTTTGATTTGGATGAGGTCAGTTGTCGGCATTCGTTTATGTTTTCAATTTAAATTTGCTTCAGTTAATCTTCATGCGCAGTTGATAACACGCGGCAATCAGGTGTAAGCAGTAAACTTTCAGCAGCTTTTGGTTTATACCTTATAGCTGACTGCTCAACCGTCAATATCCACCCACCTTTCAAATTGCTGATATTTGCGTTGGATATAGTGAAAGATACCTTCGGGTACGGCCACGATAAAAATAACCAGGCAGAGGCCATACAATACAATCCGCAGGCCGCCGATGCCGCGTAAAATTTCAGACAACGGTACAAGAATAGCGGCACCGAGTACGGCTCCGGAAAATGTGCCCACCCCCCCGACAACCACGGAAGCTATGGGCATGATGGAATAATCCAAGGCAAAAACGGGCATGCCCACAAACATGTACACATGGGTCATGTACGCCCCGGCAAAGGCCCCCACGGCACTAGAGAAAAACAGGGCCTGGGTTTTGTACCAGTATATATTGATACCGGCGTTGGTGACCGAACGGTCATTGTCGCAGATACCTTTGAGAATCAAGCCATAATCCGAAGCCATCATTCGGCGGAAACCGAAAAAAGTCAGCAGGGTGGCAGCAATGATCAAATAGAGTTCTAGCCAGCTGGCGGGCAAGGGACTCATACCGCTGAGGCCTTCGGTGCCGCCAAATATTCTCGTGGCTTCAATGGTACGCACCAGCATCAGGGGCAAAATCAAGGTGAACATGGAAAAATAGATGCCCCGTAAACGTAGGACCGGCAGTAGTATGAGCGTGCAAAGTACGCCACCCAGCACGCCGGCCAGGGGTATGGTGATAAAGGGGTGGACACCCCAGGTGTGGTTGATGATTCCGGATATATAAGCTCCCATACCGAAGAAAAGGGCTTGTCCCAGGGAAATCATACCGCTCTGGGCCAGCAGGTCCCAACTGATGGCCAGCATGGCAAACACCGCCAGGGATATCATGACGCGTTGCCAATAGGGATTTAAAAACATGGGCAGCACCAGGAATAGGATAATGGGTGCCAGTCGCGGCGCAGCCAGATAAAGCATTTCGCGCCAGGAGGACAACGCGAAAATATCCTCGGATCGCGCTTTGATGCCCCGATCAATCCTTTCCTTACGTTTCTCCAATGATTTAAATCCTTTCTTCCAGTTCTTTTTGGTGCCCGAACAATCCGGACGGCTTGACAACGAGGACTAAAAGTATGGCGATCAGGCTAACAATCATGGTCCAATGGGACCCGACATAGGTGTCGGTGAAGCGTTCGGCCAACCCAATGATAAAGCCGGCCGCGATGACACCGCCGGTACTGCCAAGTCCGCCGATAATGCAGACAGCCAGGGCCTTAATCAGGACATCATAGCCTTCACTGGGGGCAATGCTGCCCAGGGGAATGATGATGGTGGCGGCAATGGCGGCCAAACCGGCGCCCATGGAAACACTGAGGGTTGCGATCCAATCCGAATCGATACCAAAGGTCAGCGCCGTACGCTCATCCTGGGCAATGCCCCGGAAGGCCAGGCCCAGGGAGGTATGATGGGTGAACACCCATAAAGACACAACCAGGAGAAGACCCAGAACCACAATGAGAATACGCTGCATGTCGATGTAGGTCCCGGCGATGACGAAGCTGCGGTCGATAAATACCGGCAGGGTGTATTCAAAGCCCACAAAACCCAGGTAACGGAATAATTCCAGAATGGACAGCCCGATTCCAAAGGTGGCGATCACCTCGGATAAAGCCTGGCCTCTGACCCGCAGCAGAACCAGACGATACATGACGGCCCCAACAAGTGTGGTTATCAGAATCGACAGCAGGGCAGAGATTGCAAAGGGAAATCCCAGCAGATGCATCAACATCCAACTCAGGTAGGCCGACAAAATATAAAGGGCGCCATAGGCAAAATTGGCCACACCGCTGATGCCGAATGTCAAGTTGAATCCAATTGCCAGCAATATCAGAATGAAGCTGTTGACAATCGCGTAGACGAGGGTACCAAGGAACATATTCGCTTTTAATCTCTTAGGTAAACCAAGTTACCTTCTTATCAAGTTTGCATTGGTGGACGTACTATCCAATTTGAAAAAGTTGATCGCTCAAATATCGAACATCGAACACGGAACCGCAGAATATCGAAGTTGGTATTCGGGCAAGACGTGGAATGAAAAAGCGGTTTTCAATCACTTTGTCATTCGTCATTCCATGTTCGAGATTCTGCGGTTCGAGAGAATATCAGTACTGATGTAGGTCCTAATTCAGCGATTTCAGCCCCTTGGGCAATTGAATTTTGGCTTCGGCGATGCTGGCCGGGAAAACAATGGAACGCTGTCCGTCGGGAGTCCATTGAAATACGGTTGACAGGCAGGTCTCCTTGGGGTCGAAGCCATAAACGGCCTGGTGACCTTCATCGTAACGGATGCGGCCCATGACGCCGTTGCGATCCGTTTTTTCCAGTTCGGCCACGATGGCATCGGCATCCAAATTGCCGGCGCGTTCTATGGCCTCCTTTAGAATATATACGGATTCATAGGCGGGCGCCGGGCCGTGGCCGGCTTGAATTTTTTTGCCGTATTTTTTTTCGTAATTGGCATAAAACGCTTTGGAAGCCGGTACCGCATCCGAAGCAATGGCGCTGCCCATTTCAAAAATGGTATTCATGGCACCGCCGATCTTGCCGTCAAATGTTTTCCAGGCTTCGGAACCGGCCAGCGGTGAAATAAACCCGGCCAGCAATGCCGGAACTTTCATGGCATTCCACTGTTTGACCAGGATGCCGCTTTGGGGCATATCAAAAACAGGCATGATTACCTGGGCCCCGGTAGCCCTGGCCTTCATCAGGGCGGATGAGAAATCGGATGTGCCCGTGGGGTAGCTTTCCTGCCCCACAACCTCCCAACCGGCCTTGGCAAAGTACATCTTATCAACAAAGCCCGCCGTGGCCCGGGCCCAGGCCACATCCTGGTGCATGACATAGACTTTGTTAAAGCCGAATTCCTTATTGATGGCCGCCATGGTGCCGGCCAGATACTTCACCAGATGAACGGCATTGAGACAGGTTCTGAAAACATATTTATACTTTTCGGGATCTTTTTTGATCTTTGCTTCAGAGCCGGGGGACATGGCAATAGTGCCCAAAAGGGGGACCTTGTATTTGGCGATGATGTCCATGCCGGCAATCAATGCCTCCGAGCGGAAAGGACCCACCACCAATGCGGCCGGTTTCTTTTCCAGGATGATTTTTTCCAGGCCCAGCAAGGCTTCCGGTACGGGTACACCCGGTGCGGCATCTCTTAGGTCGATGGACTCAACTTTAAAATCCATTTTTTTAGCACCCACTATTACCCCGCCGGCGCCATTGATTTCTTCCACGGCCATTTGTACGGCTTTAATTGATTCTTTGCCCTCCAGAAAACCGAGGGAGGTGGAAACGCCGATGACGATCTGATCGGCTGCGATTGCCAATGGCGCGACAGACAAAGCGAACAATAGAATTGCGGTGACGAGAAGACCTTTTTTCTTTTCCATGGTGCCCTCCTTATTTGGTTTGCTGAAGACTGGGTGGTGAATGGAATTTTGATGTGCTCGTAAAAAGTAAAAATTCTGAAATTTCGACTCGTCAACTTGTTGAAATTATTAAGAGTGAAATTTGAATCGTGCCAATTATCGGACTTTTTACGAGCCTATCAATTTAAAAGCTAAAAGCGATTCATATATCCCGGCATTCATTTTGTCAACATGCCTTGGGGCTCAAATCCTGGCATGGATTGGTACGCCCATCTCAAAAAACAGGGATACGCCTTCTTCCGCGATCGGTACGAAATTTTGAGAGATGCGACAAACCAAAAGGATTTATTATGAATTTGTTGGTTAGCGGTTGGGAACAACCAGGATGAATAGTAGCAGGGCATGCTGGCAGGAGGCCAGGATGACACCGCAATCCGCCAATTATCGGGTGCAAAGCGCCCGTTTTAGCGAATCTCGATTCTTGCGGCAGGCGCCTCAATCACCTCACCCACGATTGTGGCTGCATTCACCCCATTTTGATGAAAGTCGCGTATTAAGTCATCGGAATATTCCTTAGCGATGCCCATCAACAATCCCCCGGATGTTTGCGGGTCAAACAAGATGTCCACCAACAACGAATCGATATGGTCTTCTACATGTAACTGGGGGGAACGAAAAGCCTTGTTATTAAAGGCGCCGCCTGGGATGAAGCCCTGTTTGGCAAAGCCACGTGTACCGGGGATCAACGGAATCGCCTTGGCGTCAAGCCGGACGCCGACCTTGGTGGCTGTAATCATCTCTGCCAGGTGGCCTAAAAGACCGAAACCGGTGATGTCGGTACAGGCGCTGACCGGATAACGGGACATGACTTGGGCTGCATCCCGGTTTAAGGCAGTCATCAGCCGGGTGACCAAGGCAATGGTCTCGGAGCTGGCAATCCCCCCTTTGATAGCGGTGTTGATAATGCCGGTGCCGATGGGTTTGGTTAAAATGAGTCGATCACCCGCGCGCAGCCCCGTATTCTGGACAATCCGGTCGGGGTGGATGAATCCGGTTACGGAAAGGCCATATTTCATCTCTCTGTCTTGAACGCTGTGGCCGCCGATGAGAGCCACGTTTGCACGCAGCATGGTTTCCAGGCCCCCTGCCAACACGGCACTCAGAACGGCAATCTCCATCTGGCCGGAGGGAAACGCCACCAGATTCAGAGCGGTTTTAGGCATCCCGCCCATGGCGTAGATATCACTGAGCGCATTGGCTGCCGCGATTTGGCCAAAGGCAAAAGGATCGTCCACGATGGGGGTAAAGAAATCGACGGTTTGAATGATGGCCAGCTCATCCGACACCCGGTAAACACCGGCATCATCGGCACCCTTAAGCCCCACCAAGACATTGGGATCGTGAGGCAGTTCAAGACCGCATAAAGCTTTGTCCAGGTCCCCTGGAGACAGCTTGGACGCTCAACCGGCACCGCTTACGGTTTGAGTGAGGCGCAGGTTTTTTGGATCTGTCTCGGGGGTATTCTTGTTATCAGAATTCATGGGCTTCAGCATGTTAATTTCCAATCAAATTGACTGTTTTTATCAATGGGTCACCATACAATATAAGCAACCATCGCCAGCATTCAAGGGGGAACGGGTTTGTTGGGTTGATTGGGTTTAAAGATTGATGATAGTCGCAGGATGGCGTTTAAAATCGGTATCGGTATCGGTATCGGTATCGGTATCGATATCGATCCCAATCCCAATCCCGATCCCGATGGAATAGGTGCTTACGTCTTATCTAACAATATCTGCCACTTTACACCGCAAAACACCCAGGATGTCATGCGGTGCCATTTGGAGCATGAGTCCTCTTTTCCCGGCGTTGATGGCAATGTGTGCATAATTCAAAACTGATTTCTCCAAAACAGTTTCGAGCTGTTGGTGCATTCCGAAAGGACTGATACCGCCCACCATATAGCCACTCACGCGTTGGGCCGTCGGTACAGACGCCATGGCGGCTTGTTTGACCTGGAAAATCCGTGCAAGCTTTTTCAGATCCAATTGCATATCACCCGGGACCAGGGCGGCCACATAATTGCGTTCGCCGAGATCTGCAATCAAGGTTTTGATGGTCTGTTCCAGCGGAACGCCGGTGGCCCGGGCGGCGAAGGTGGCGCCTTTTTGGTGGTGCTGATACTTGAGCACCTCAAAGGGTACATTGGCTTTTTTTAATCGCTGAATGGCTCGTGTGGACATCTTACATTCTGCTTTAAGCCTTAAGTAATCAGCTTTAAGCTGCTGGGTGCTGATACCTGATTACTTATGGTTGAAATAAATATTGTATCCGGACACATCTTCCGATAAAGAACACCTGCCACAATAACAATTTACCATCAAAGGGAGCAATACATGTCTTATCAAAAAAGTGACTATAAAGAAGATTTGGATGGGGTGTCGGCAGTGTTTGAGACCAATATGGGCGAATTTGAAGCCGAGCTTTATGCCAAAGAATGTCCTGAAACTGTATGGAATTTCATTAATCTGGCTGAGGGCCGGCAGGATACCGACCGTCAAGGTAATTTCTATGACGGATTATCCTTTCACCGGGTGATTGCTGGATTTGTTATTCAAGGGGGGTGCCCCCAGGGATCGGGTATGGGCGACCCGGGTTACCGTTTCAAAGATGAATTTGACCCCTCATTACGCCACGACAGTGCCGGCATGCTTTCCATGGCCAATGCCGGTCCGGGTACCAATGGCAGCCAGTTTTTTATCACCTTGGGCCCCACGCCTCATTTGGATGACCGTCACTCGGTTTTCGGCAAGGTTGTCAAAGGTATGAATATCATCGATAAGATCGGATCGGTTCCAACCGGTGCCATGGATAAACCCCAGGAGCCGGTGGTGATGGATAAAGTCACAATTAAGCGCTAGCAGCCATAAGCCGCTATCAGCGATCTGAAAATGATGAATATGGACCGCTGACCGGGAGACGATGCGGCAGCTTTCAGCGGTCAGCTTTCAGCAGCTGCGGCTTATACCTGATCGCTGTTTCCCGTTTGCTGTATTCTGCTTCCTGTATTCTTATTCTCTCTTCTGAATAGCTTACACTTTAAAGCGACAAGCCTGACGAAACATACTCTGCATGTTTCGTCAGGCTTGTATATGATTGCGCTCTTTCTTCTCTTTAATTATTTCCATTAGATATTGGCCATAGTCGTTCTTTTGCATATCATCGGCCAGGCGGGCCAGTTTCTGGCTGTTGATATATCCGAGACGATAGGCGATCTCCTCAATACAAGATATTTTAACCCCTTGGCGCTCCTGGATGGCTTGGATAAAACTGGAAGCCTGTTGCAGGGCTTCGTGTGTGCCGGTATCCAACCAGGCGAAGCCCCTTCCCAAGAGCTCTACCCGCAGCTGTTCTTTTTGCAAATAGGCCATGTTGACATCTGTAATTTCGAGTTCACCCCTAGCGGACGGCTCAAGATTTTCGGCGATCCCAACGACCTGGTGGTCATATACATAGAGCCCGGGGACCGCATATCTGGATTTTGGCTCCCGGGGTTTTTCCTCGATACCGATGACGTTGCCCGATGCATCAAATTCCACCACACCATAGCGTTGCGGGTCTTTGACGCGGTAGCCGAAAATCAAGCCGCCCTTTTCAATCTGCATGGCATTTTTAAGGATGGTGGGTAAATTGTACCCCTGAAAAATATTATCTCCCAGGATCAAACAGACCGGCTCGGAAGCGATAAAGTCCCTGCCGATGATAAATGCCTGGGCCAAGCCCTCGGGTTTGGGTTGTTCCGCGTATGATATACGCAGTCCCAGGTGCGTACCATCTTTAAGCAGTTTTTCAAAAAGTGGTAAGTCCTGAGGGGTTGAGATCACGAGGATGTCTTGAATACCGGCCAACATGAGGACGGAGAGCGGATAGTAAATCATGGGCTTGTCGTAAACAGGCAGCAATTGCTTGCTAACAACGCGGGTAACCGGGTACAGGCGCGTCCCTGAACCGCCGGCTAAGATAATACCTTTCATTGTGTCGATTCCTTATACCCAAATTGAGCGTTTCAAAATTTAAGTTGGCGACTATTGGATAAACAGTTCAAATAGTTCATACCTTTTTTGGAAGTCAATACCAAATACACGGTTTGTCAGAATAACGATTTGATATTTGTTAGAATTAATAATTTTAGGGTCCCGTGAGCCAAGGGTAAATTCGGACCAGGATATATAGGCTTAATCCATTTTATATTCAAACAATTGTGTTGATGAAGAGGGCTGGCAGACTGGCCGCGAAACGGACCCGATTGGTATACGGCGTTTCTACGGTCTTGGTGGCTTGTACAAAAAAGAAGTCATCCAGATATTTAAAGTCACTCCTCATGGGATTTCTTTCAGACAACGGCCTGTCTGTGGCCCAGTAGCACCAGTCAGCGATGATCCATTCATTATCAACTTCCCGCTGATAGGCGGTCCACGCGTGGCCACCGATACCCAAGCCGTCGCTGGT
>Ga0180435_10000494_pt1 | contig 41427 bp, 31 predicted proteins | sample SS_ome_3_FD_132467 | JGI IMG/M metagenome (GOLD analysis project Ga0180435, IMG submission 132467) | Hypersaline lake sediment archaeal communities from the Salton Sea, California, USA - SS_3_S_1 metaG | ecosystem: Environmental > Aquatic > Non-marine Saline and Alkaline > Hypersaline >... | reverse complement strand
GTTTGCCTGATCCCGGCCTGTCGACGGGCGACTTCACTCGGGCATTCAATTCCGGTAAACGTTACCAGAGCGTGACTGGAGGGCAAGGCAAAAATTCGGGCATCTTTCAAAAATTTCATAAGTAGTTGCAGTCTAATTGTTAGGGTGCAGTTGGACCGAGTGAGGTAAATGGGGTGAGTGTATGACACAGGATCATGAGCGTTTTATGAGGATGGCCCTGCGCCAGGCCGCGGCTGCCATGCAGGACGACGAAGTTCCCACGGGCTGTGTAATCATCAATGCCGATCCCGGCAGGAACGCCGCGGCCGGCCTGCTGCTCGGATCCGCTCACAACCAGGTGGAAGGGCTGAAGGATCCCACCGCGCACGCCGAGATACTGGCAATAACTCAGGCGGCCGCCGCCTTGGGTGACTGGCGCCTGCAGGACACGGCAATGTACGTCACGAAGGAGCCCTGCGCCATGTGCGCCGGAGCCATCGTACTGGCCCGCATCCCGCTGGTGGTCTTCGGCGCCACGGACCGCCGGCGCGGCGGAGCTGTTTCGGTTTTCAACATTCTCGACAACGAGAGTCTAAATCATCGCTGCCGAGTGATCGGCGGAGTGCTCGAAGAAGAATGCGCAGCCCTGCTGAAGGATTTCTTCGCGGCCCGGCGGAATCGTACGCGCGGCGCGGAGTGAAACAACATCTTTCCCGCTTCGAAACGCTCACTCCTTGCCGTCGGCGCGCTCCAGTACGCGGCGTTCGCGCCGGGTAAGGCTGCGGATGCCGTGCTGCTCGATCTTGTCGAGAATGCCGAGCAGAGGCACTACTCGTCCGCCGCGGTCTCCCCGGTTTCCGGAGCCGGTAAAGCGGCGAGCACCTCCCGGACCGCTCTGTATTCCCTGCTGTCCGGCCTCAGACGGCGGCTCGCTTCCGTGTAGTAGGCCCGCGCTTCGTCGTAGGCCGCGGCGGCCTCGTCACTTCTGCCGGCGTCCGCGAGAATGTCGCCGATGCGTCTGGCGTTGAAGCCGAGCGCCATCTCCCGGGTGTGCATCATGTCTGTCGCCGGATCGTGCTCGGGCTCCCGCCAGGTTGCCGCCACGTACTCCATGAAAGCGCGGAATCTCCGCACGGCCTCATCCGTTTGACCGAGGTCCATCGCCCGGTGGGCCTTCAGCTTGTTGACGGCCATTGCACGCCATGCCGAATCCCTGTTAGGCATGCTCTCCTCCAGAAGCGCAAGCGCGCGGTCGTAGTCCTTCATCAGGAAGCTGCCGTCGAACAACAGAGACTGTAACGCGTACTTCTCAATTCCCGCATCGAGCTTCTCCTCGAGGGCTCTGCCGACATCGAGCAACTTCTCCCTGTCGTCGTCCGTCCCGTTTTCCATGACGTTGTAGAAGCGCTTCTTGTATAAATCAAATCCGATGCGGGGCGGAACATAGCTGTCCAGGGCAATCTTCAGCCGGCGACATATCTCGTGGATGTCGCTTTCGTCCGCAACCTGCACCCATCGGCGCGCGGCCTCAAGGGCTGCCCCGGCTTTGGCGGCATGCTTCTCCAGCACGAATTTGCTGATGCGATCCACAAGCTCGGACTGGCCGCTGTCTGCCGCATGGTCGGCCAGAATAGTGAAACAGCTCCTCAGTTCGGATTCTTCGAGCGAATCGGCCGTCGACATGAAGAGTTGCTCGGCCTCGGCCCACTTCCCGTCCCGTGCGTAAAGTCCCACCCGCCCCGCGGCCACGAAATTCGAGAGCCGCCTGTCGTCCCCGGCCAGCTCTTCGATGCGCGCCAGGAGTTGTTCAACCGCTTTATGATTATTGGCGGAGAGCAGATCGGTCTTGAGAACGAAGAACACACGAGCCGCTCCTTCCGAATCGAAACGATCAAGCACCGCCGGCAGGAGCAGCAGTACGTTCTTCAATGGCTCTTTTTTCAGCTTGGCGTGGAACAGCCAGTTGAACGCCCTTTCCGCCAGATCGTCCGGCAGTTTGGACGCCGTCAGGGTTTTCATCCAGTCCGTCAGGTCTGGGGTCTTGCCCTGCTTCTCGTAATAGCTGCCGATCACGCCGAAGCCGCTGCGCGCGAGCTCCTCGTCGTTCTCGACCGCGTCCAGGTAGCTTTGAAGCGCCCGATCGACCTTGCCCGCCGCCAGCATCACGTTCAGCAAATAAGGGAATATGCGCCGGCGGTGCGGGGCATAGATCCTGTTCTCGAGTGCCGCCGATAACTCTTCAATCGCGGCATTGATCTGGCCTCTCCTGCTGAGTTCATTGACCCTTGTCTGCAGCTCCATCAGCACGGCCTGGTCCGACTCCGTTTCGCGGCTTGAAGAAGCTTTCTCCGTCTCTTTCCTGCCGCACCCCGCCATAAGCAACACCGAGATGCATATGAAACGCAGGTATTTCATGATCTTCAATCTTGCCCCGAAACCTGACATCTTCAGTGCGCTGCGAAGGTCCTCGCCGCCGAGAATGAGAATTGTGCGTGCCAACATGCCAAACCCGACACGCAAGGCCGGACGAATATTTCGCCCTGTCTTTACTGGTGCTCGGGGCGGGACTTGAACCCGCAAGGGAAGTGTATCCCACTAGGCCCTCAACCTAGCGCGTCTGCCGATTCCGCCACCCGAGCGAAAAACGAAGGAATGTATCGCAAACGGACGCCGGCCTTCAAGCCCGTTCTGAACCTGCCTTCGCCAACTCGGGACACCCAGGTGTTCAGGGATCGGTGACAGCCGGCAGGTTCGGGTCCGAAGTCCTGTCAACGTTCAATCCTGAAACTCACGGCGATTTCGCGCCCGTCCGAACGCAAGCGCGCCTGCAAGGTGTTAAGGCTTTTCTGATTCTCCAGTGTGGCGAGCACAAGCCCCATACCTTCACGCAAGGGACCCGAGGATCTTTCCGCGCTGGCGGCATACCGCATCAGGTCATAGACGGCGACAGCCCTGGAAAGGGATTTCGTGGCCTCGGGAATCTCCGCCCACGCAATTGCAAGCCCGCTGCCGGAAGCGGCGGCATCAACCCAGCCGGGTTCCGGATCGGCGGGCCCTCTTGCCAGGCTTTCCCGGATCAATTGCTCCAGTACCTTGCCGTTGCTGGCGCAGACGAGCCAGCCGTCCAGAAGACTGAACGCCGGATGCTCGCCTTCCCCCATCCTGCCGTAAATGCCCTTCTTGACGCCACTGACGGAGACAATCGGGTGTCCCTCGACGAGAGTGGTGTTCGGTATCAGCCCCCACCCCAACCTGGCATTGAGAACGTCGAGCGCGTCCGAGAGCGCCTGAGGGAACAGAGAAGGATCGCGCAGCCTGCAAGCCAGGATCAGGGTGGGTGTCCTGAAACCAAGGATACGTCCCCCGTAGGATACTCGGCACAGCCCCGCCAGGAGCGGCGAATTGACCATGGATACCTGCTTTACGGATTCGCCTACAAACCTGATGTTTTCGTTGATTTCCCTGTCGCGGGCGATGAGATCCAAGGCTCCCGCCGGCAAGGCAAGCAGCGCTGCCGGAGAATTCCCCAGCCACCGCGAGGCGTCGGCGAATTCGCTTCCGCGGACAGGCGTGCGATCCCACAGCCGCACATCGTCCGACGCGCCGTCCCATTTGAATCTTCCGCCGTTCAACAAGTCGAGCGGCGCGAGTATCTCGCCTTCCGCACCTCCCGGCTCACAGCGCGTCAGGAAGCATCTGACGCCGCCGGCACATCGTCCGGAGCCAACCAGCGGCAACCACAGCCGATCGGGGGCGGGGCCGTCCGCCAGGGGTTCCGCGTGCCGCTTGAAGAGCGAGGGAACAAGCGGCGCTCCACCGTCTACCCTTGCGACAATCTCCGCCAGGGCTTCCGGGTCGTCGGAAAGACAGCCTAAGAGTATGCCTTCGCTGACGGCAAGGCTCACCGCGCGGCCACCCGTTTCCCTGCAGCCGTCGAGAACAAGCGCTTTACGTCCACCCGGGAGGACAACCTTCTTGAAACCCGGCAGGTGTGCGTTGTAGAAGCCCATTCTAATGAACTGGCCCTGATAACCGGCCCAGGTTGCAAGCAGCCAGGCAGGTCGGCGGCGCGCCCCGAACGCCGGAACGTAAGCAAGCAGCGTATTGCGGGACGCCAGTCGCCGAACGACTTCCGCGACGCCGGGGTCGGCAAGCCAATCCCGGTGGCGGCCCTGGTCCAATCCCAGCACAGAACAAAGGGCGCGCGCGGGAGCGGAGCGCGCAAACTCAGGCCACCGTCCCGCCAACCCCTGGTGTTCCGAGATAAGCGTGGCACCGGGCGGTACGGCGCTGTAGAGCCTTTCAGCGTTGTATGGAAAGAAGAAACACAGGAACAGGCAGCCCGCGGCGTACACCGTCAAGAGCAGCCAGAAGACAACGCGTTTAGTCTTGCTTGCGGTCACATGCGGTTTCCAGCGTTCCCACCAGCTCGCGCACGCCGGCCATGCCGTGCCGCGCAAGGTAAGACTCAATGCCCTCGATCACTCTCAGGACCGTCAGCGGGTCCGTGAAATTGGCGGTTCCGACAGCCACGGCAGATGCGCCCGCAATGATAAACTCGAGCGCATCCTCAGGCGTGCTTATGCCTCCCATGCCGATCACGGGAATCCTGACGGCCCTGGCGGCGTCCCGCACCATCTTGACCGCCACCGGGTGAACAGCCGGCCCCGAAAGACCGCCTACCTCGTTGGCCAGCACCGGCCGCCGCGTTTCCACGTCGATTACCATCGCGGGAATGGAGTTAATGAGCGAGACCGCGTTCGCGCCCTCCTCTTCGGCCGCGCGCGCGAACAGCCCTATGTCCGATACGTTCGGCGACAGCTTCGGTATGATCGGCAGCGGCGTTCGATTTCTGACCAGACGAATGACTTTACGGGCCTGCTCCGGATCCGTACCGAAAGCGATGCCTCCCTGCTTGATGTTGGGGCAGGAGATGTTCAGTTCGAGCGCGCTGACACCTTCGACCTCCGAAAGCCTGGCCGCCACGTCCCCGTACTCCTCCGCGGTGCGGCCCCAGACGTTGACGATTACCGGCAAGTCGTAGCTTCTGAGAAAGGGCATGTACTCTTCGATGAACTTCTCCACGCCCGGATTCTGCAGGCCGATCGCGTTTACAAGTCCGCCGGGCACCTCCACGTGCCGCGGCACAGGGTTGCCTTCCCAGGGCTCCATCAGGATACCCTTGACCACCATGGCGCCCAGCCGGTTCAGGTCCACGAGGTCGGCGTATTCGGGCCCGTAGCCGAAAGTGCCCGAGGCAACCATCACCGGATTCTTCATCCGGATACCGGCGATATCGACGCTCATGTCGGGGCGATTCATGCCGCTGGAACCCATTTCAATCCCACACGATTTGGCGCGCTTCGAACACGGGACCGTCCCGGCAAACCCGCGCCCACTTCACTTTGCCGTCCGCACTCTGAACACGCTGGACACACACCAGGCAAGCGCCGACACCGCAACCCATTCTACGGTCGAGCGACAGCCACCCGCGCCAACCGCGCGCGATTGCGCGTTCGCCGACTGCCCTGAGCATGCCTTCCGGACCGCAGGCGAAAAATTCAAGCCGGGGAGCGTCGTCGTTCAGCCCGTCGATCCATTCGTCCAGCGCCGACGTGACAAGGCCCTTGACGCCCATCGAACCGTCTTCCGTCGACGCGTGCACTTCCCACCCCAACTCCGTGAATTCATCGACGCAAAGAACATCGCCCGCCGCGGCTCCGCCAAGGAATACCACGCCTCTCGTCTGCGATTCCCGCGCCAGGAAGAGCAGCGGCGCGACTCCGTAGCCGCCCGCGACCGCGACCGTTGTGAGCGCATCGTCGGGCCCGGGAAATCCGTTCCCCAGGGGGCCGATCACGCTGATTTCGTCGCCCGGATCAAGCGATGTCATGGCACGCGTCCCCCTGCCGATCGGCTTATACAGGATCGATACGCCGTCCCGCGACGCGCCAAACACACTGAAAGGACGGCGCAGCACTGCTGAATCCAGGCGCGGCACCCTCAGATGAATGAACTGACCCGGTCTGACGGAAGCCGCGGCAGCAGGAGCGGCAAGGACCAACAAGCGGTATTCGCCGCCGTATGACCGGTTTTGTAGAACGCGTGCCTGTTCAATCTTCATTAGCAGGCACAGTCTGCGTTTTCGCCCATCCGGGGTCAAGCTCCGAGGCGCCGCTTACGAGCATCCCATGGAGTTGCCGCAGTTGTAGCAGCGATAGCAGGCCCCGTTGCGGACCGTAATCGATCCACAAACGTCGCACGCCGGCGCGTCGTCCTGGAAGTGGTCGAACTGTTCATCTACCCGCTGTTCCTTGACCGTTGAGGAGCCGGCCGTTGACTGACGCGCCGCCGCGCCGGGTTCCACAATGCCCGGCAATGCAACGTCGGCCCGGCCGTTGGGAAAGGTCAGATCGAGCCAGCGAAAGATGTAGTCGATAATGGACTTGGCCATCGGAATGTTCGGATTCTTGGTGAAGCCGCTGGGCTCGAAGCGGCTATGCGCGAACTTGCGGCACAGCTCCTGCACCGGCACCCCGTATTGGAGGCACAGCGAAATGGCGGTGCCGAAGCAGTCCATGGTGCCCCCCACGGTGCTGCCTTCCTTGGCCATGGTGATGAACAGTTCGCCCGGACTGCCGTCCTCGTAAATACCCACGGTCAGGTAACCCTCGTGCCCGGTTACTTCAAACTTGTGCGTGATTGACTGGCGGGTGGCCGGCATGCGTTTCCTGAAAGGCGCGCGGCGTGCCGCGTCGATCGCCTCCCTGGTCATATCCTCGCCGCCGGCCCGGCGGTCGGTATTGAGCGGTTGCGTGCGTTTCGATCCGTCGCGGTAAACCGCGACCGCCTTGAGCCCCAGCTTCCAGCCTTCGATATAAACCTGCATAATGTCATTCGGCGTAACGTCGTGCGGCAGGTTCACCGTCTTGCTTATTGCTCCCGAAAGAAAAGGCTGGACCGCGGCCATCATGCGCAGGTGCGCCTTGTAGTGAATCGATCGCTTGCCGTTCCTGGGCCTGAAAGCGCAATCGAACACGGGAAGGTGCTCTGTCTTCAAGTGCGGGGCGCCTTCAATGGTTTCGTTCTCATCGACGTAGCGCACTACCGTCTCGGTCTCGTCGTCAGTGTAGCCCAGGCGCAGCAGTGCGGGGCGCAGGGTCCGGTTCACGATCTTCATCATGCCGCCGCCCGCCAGTTGCTTGTACTTTACAAGCGCAATGTCCGGTTCAACGCCGGTCGTGTCGCAATCCATCATGAAACCGATAGTGCCCGTAGGCGCCAGAACCGTAACCTGAGCATTGCGGAAACCAGTGCGCGGCGCAGCGGTCACGACCTGGTCCCAGATTTCCGTCGCGGCCCTGCGCATTTCAGGCGGGCAGACCGTACTGTCGATATTCTCCAGTTCGGCGCGATGATTCTTTATGACGTCAATCATGCAGTCGCGGTTCCCGGCATAACCGTCGAAAACGGACTTGACCCGCGCCAACTCCTGCGAAGTCGCGTAGGCCTGCCCCGTGAGCAGCGCCGTAACGACTCCCGCAAACGCGCGCCCCTCGTCACTGTCGTAAGGCATTCCTTCGCGCATGATCAGGGCGCCAAGGTTGGCATAGCCAAGTCCCAGCGGACGAAACAGGTGCGAATTCATAGCGATCTTCTCGCTTGGGTAACTGGCGCTGTCCACGAGTATGTCCTGGGCAATGATGAAAGTCCTGACGACGTGCTTGAAGGTTTCAATATCGAAGCGCCCGGCTTCGTCGACGAACTTCATCAGGTTGACGGATGCCAGATTGCAGGCGCTGTCGTCGACAAACATATACTCCGAACAGGGATTGCTGGCGTTGATCGGCGCGCTGTTCTTGCAGGTATGCCAGCGGTTGATCGTCGTGTGATACTGAAGCCCCGGGTCCCCGCAGACATGGGCTCCCTCGGCAATCTTACGCATCATTTCGCGCGCGTTCAGGCGATCGATGACCTCGCCTGTCGTAACCGCATGCGTCTCCCAGATACCATCGTTCTCGACGGCCTCCATGAACTCATCGGTAACACGCACGGACGTATTCGCGTTCTGGAACATGACCGATTCGTAGGCCTCGCCTCCGAACGAACCGTCGTAGCCCTGCTCGATCAACGCCCAGGCCTTCTTCTCTTCTTTGGCCTTGCAATCGACGAACTCCATGATATCGGGGTGGTCACACTGCAGGCTCTGCATCTTGGCCGCGCGCCGCGTTTTGCCCCCCGACTTGATGACGGCGGCAACCTGGTCGAAAACCCGCATGAAACTCAGGGGACCCGAAGGCGTGCCCCCGCCCGAAAGTTTTTCCCTGCTGCTGCGGAGCGTACTCAAGTCGGTTCCAGTCCCGGACCCGTACTTGAAGAGCATCGCTTCGGACCCGGCCAGCCGCATGATATCCTCCATGGTGTCTTCCACGGCCTGGATGAAGCAGGCCGAAGCCTGGGGACGCTTGTAACCGTCCCGGGAAGCCATGGGTTTCCCCTCCTTTTCGTCCCAGGCGTAACTCACGCGATTCTCCGAAGAATGTCCGTATATGTTGAAGAGCCCTACGTTAAACCAAACAGGGCTGTTAAAAGCGCCGTACTGATTTACGCACATCGCGGCCAGCTCGTCATAGAAGACGTCGGCGTCTTCCGGCGACGCGAAGTAGCCGTCATTCAGCCCCCAGTCGGCGATCGTTCGAGCCACGCGATGCACTAGCTGGCGCACCGAGTGCTCGCGTTCCGCCGAACCGAGCGCTCCGTAGAAGTATTTTGAAGCAACCACGTTGGTTGCCAGCATCGACCACGTCTTGGGCACCTCGACGTCTTCCTGAACGAAAACCGTGTTGCCCTTATCGTCAGTAATCGAGGCCTTGCGGCGTTCCCATTCAATATCGTCAAAAGGCCCCTTGCCGGCCGCGCTCAGAACGCGCCGCATCTTCAAGCCTCTGGACCGCGCCGACCGCCCCCTTAAAGGCTTCATCCGCGCACCATGATCTTCCTCCGTCGCCTCCAACGGTTCGCGTACGTCCAACATCCTGAAACCTCCCGAATAAACAAAGGAATTTACTGCATTCCAGCAACTTACAGCATACAATATATGCGGTTGTATCGTCGAGCCGTACCCAATATGGCCCCACATATTGTGTAGCTCAAGAAAAAATTCAGTATTTTTTCAAAGCCCCGAATTGTCCCCATAACAGCCCGGAAAAGCCCCCAAGTGCGTCTCCCGGGCCGCGGGCCAATAAGCAACAGACGGCAACAACAGCTTGAGATTTAGCGGTCGCCGGTGCTACGCTGCCCCCCGTTACAGGAGGGGCGCCATCATGCTACTGGAAGGAAAACGGGCGTTTGTCGTCGGGGTAGCCAACAAGCGCAGCATCGCCTGGGGGATAGCGCGCGCTTTGCGCGCGCATGGAGCTCGGATTGGTTTCTCGTGTCTGGAAAAACACCTTAACCGCGTCAGGCGGCTCGCCGGCGAAGTGGACTCCGACATCATCACAACATGCAATGTTCGCAGCGATGAGGACATCGCCCGCGCGGTGGATGAAGTCGCCGCCCGCTTTGGCGGCGCAATCGACATCCTTGTCCATTCGATCGCGTTCGCAGATATGGCAGACTTGGGCGGAGAATTCCTGCGCGTGACGCGCGCGGGTTGGAACCTTGCGCTCGAGATCAGCGCGTATTCGCTTGTCGCCCTGACGCGCTGCGCCCGGCCGTTCCTGCAGGCGGCGGGCGGCGGGTCGGTTATTGCTCTGACCTTCATCGGCGGCAGGGCCGTGGCCCCCGGTTACAACGTCATGGGAGTGGCCAAGGCCGCGCTGGACGCCGGCGTGCGCTACCTGGCTTACGACCTGGGCCCCGACCGCATCCGCGTCAACGCGATCTCGGCGGGCCCCATACGCACGCTTTCTTCATTGGCGGTGGAGAATTTCGATTCTGCTCTGGAGCTGACAAAGAAACACGCCCCGCTGCTGCGCGCGGTCACGCTGGAGGACCTTGGATCCTCGGCGGTTTTTCTGGCATCGGATCTCTCCGCGGGAGTAACCGGCACGATTCTGGACGTCGACGCCGGAATCCACTCCGAGGCGCCGGCTTCGCCGCCTCATCGCCGTTCGCATGCAACCGGCGAGACGCAAGCAAACGGGGCCGAATAGAGAGCGGCCATGAAATCTCCGTCCGCTATTCCTATTCCGGTCGCAACGCCGGTTTGGCAATCCGCGCCCGGCATGACTAGCGGGCACAAACCCGCGGGCGTCGATCTCTGGCTGCTGAACCTGCAATGCACGCAGCCGCCGGACTCGTTGGAACTGCTGGACGATGACGAACTTGCCAGGGCGGCGCGCTTCCTTTCAAACGTGAAGAAGCAGCGGTTCATAAGCGCCCACGTACAGTTGCGCAGAATCATCGGATTTTACCTCGGCATCCCTCCGCAAGAGGTATCTTTTCGCCACTCGCAAAACGGCAAGCCGCATGTCTCTCTGAAGACGGGAGCAACCCCCATCCATTTCAACCTCTCGCATTCCGAAGACCGCGCCTTGCTCGCGGTATCTTGCTCGAATGTCGGCGTCGACATCGAGTTTATCAGGAACGTACCGAACCTTCCGCGACTGGGACGTCTGATACTTGCCGAAAGTGAACTGGAATGCATGCTCAGCCTGCCGCAACCGCGGCAGGCGAGATTCTTCTGTTTGCACTGGACCGTGCGGGAGGCATTTGTCAAGGCACACGGTGGCGGACTGGGCTCTCTGCTTGGCGCAACGGTCTCGGTCGTCGCCACGCGCGGGCCTTATGTGAGAATAGCAACAACGAACACAGGCGCGGACCTGTACGCCCGCGCCTTGATGCCTGAGCCCGGTTACGTCGGTGCGGTTGCCGCGCAGGCAGACGACTGGGATCTGCGGTATTACGCTGCGTCCGGCTTACTGGAGCGGATGGCTACAACAGCCCCGGCTACAAGCAGCGCACTGGAAAGATAGAACAGTAAATCCGGCGCCTCCCCCAGAAAGAAATAAGCCATTATGCCGGCAAAAACGAACTGTCCCAGTGTCGCGATCGCCACCACCTGCGCCCGCAGATGTTTCATGCAATAAAGCAGAGACGAGTGTCCGATTACGGTGGGAATAACTCCCAGGCCGAGCACCAGCAGAATTTCCCTGGCCGTAAATTTCTGCGAGAAGGGATTCATGAAGATCGGGCTGACAGCCAGACAGAAAATTCCGGCAACCGCGTAGAGCGGCACGACAAAGAGCCAGATCCGGTCAACTTCCCTGCCGCGCCGTCCCAGGGCCAGGTAGGCCGCGAAGAATAACATCGACAGCAGGCAGATCATGTCGCCGCCGAAGGTCCGCAGGCTGATGCGAAAATCGGCCGCGACCAGAAAGACAACCCCGAGCATTGCCAGGATCGTCCCCAGCACCTCTCCGCGGTTGATCAACTCGCGGGAAAGGAAGTAGAGCAGGAACGGCATGGCCACCGGCACGAGATTGACAATCAGCGACGCATTGGCCGCCAGTGTGAGACGCGCTCCAGCGATCCAGGTGATGAAATGCAGCCCCAGCATGACGGCGGGCAGTATTGTACGGCGCACACCCGTGCCGCCCGCGGCAGCGCCTTGCTTCAGCCGGCTCGCCAGCCAGACAGGCGACAAAAAGGCCGCGCCAACCAGGAGACGGAGAGCTGAAAGCAGGACCGGGTGAATCGCGCTCATCTTCACCATTATCACGGCCGTCGAACACGCGTAGACGCCCAGGACAAGGATGAAGATACGGTAGATGGTCATCCTGAATCATGCCGTCGCGGAGAACCGGTAGATCATGGTGGACCGATATTCCGCTCCGGGATGCAGCACGACCGGAGGAAAACTTTCCTGGTTGGGCGAATCCGGAAAATGCTGCGGCTCCATGCAGAAAGCCGAACGGTGCTTGTATGCTCTTCCTTCTTTGCCGGTCAGAGTGCCGTCCAGGAAATTACCGCTGTAGAACTGAAGACCCGGCTCAGTCGTCAAGACTTCCATAACGCGACCCGTCTCGCGCTCCATGACGCGGGCCGCGAAGCCGAGCGCATTCTCCTGCTTATTGAGAACCCAGTTATGGTCGTACCCGCCGCCGAACTTGAGTTGCTCGTCGTCATGATCGATTCTCGCGCCGATTGCGGCGAGTTGCCTGAAATCGAACGGGGTGCCGTCCACCGCTCGCAGCTCTCCCGTAGGAATAAGCTTTGAGTTGACCGGAGTGAAAAGGTCTGCGTCGATCATGACTTCGTGGTTAAGAATGTCTCCCCCACACGCCAGGTTGAAGTAAGAGTGATGCGTCAGGTTGACAACCGTGGCTTTATCCGTGGTGGCGCGGAAGTCGAGTCTGAGGCCGTTCTCCTCCGTCAAGGTGTAGCGCGCCGTCACCGAGAGATTCCCCGGATAGCCTTCCTCACCGTCCCTGCTGAAGTACCTGAGTTCGACGGCCGGCCCGTCATCGGTTTCCATGGCGTCCGCGTCCCAGACGACCTTGTCGAAACCCTTCTTGCCGCCGTGCAGATGATTGTCGCCTTCGTTACAGGCAAGGGTGTAGGTCCGGCCGCTGAGCGAGAACCTGCCCCCCGCGATGCGGTTGCCGTACCGTCCGATCAGGCATCCGAAATATGGACTCTTTTCACAATACTCTCCGAGAGTCTGAAATCCCTGCACCACATCGGCCATTCGTCCTTCTCTGTCCGGCGTCTTCAGAAAGACGACGGTCCCACCGTAGGTTGCTATTCCGGCTTCCATGCCGCCGCTGTTGCGCAACGTGTACAGATCCACGGCGGTATCTTTCGGCGTCTTCCCGAAAAACTCTTTTGTGACAGTCATGACTCTTTACTCCTCATTCATTCGGTCGGTTACCCGCCTGCAACCGGCAGGCGCGGTCAAGATTGCTCCTGCCCGTAGTAGGCGCCCTTGCCGTGCTTACGGAGGTAGTGCTTATCCAGGAGGTACCGAGGTATCGGATCCGAACCGGGTTCAAGCGCCAGCGCGTGTAGAGCCATCTTCGCGACTTCTTCCAGGGCAACGGCATTATGCAGGGCCTGCAGCGGACCACTGCCCCAGGCGAAGGGCCCGTGCCCGGCGACCAGCACGCCGGGCACGGCCAGTGGATCGAGTTTGTCTTTCCGGAAGCGTTCCACGATCACGGCGCCGGTGTTAAGCTCGTAAGCTTCGCGAACCTCCGCCTCGTTCAGCATGCGCGTCAACGGCAACGTCCCGTAGAACGTATCCGCGTGCGTGGTGCCTAAGCAGGGAATCTCCCGGCGGGCCTGGGCCCATACCGTTGCGTAGTGCGAATGCGAATGCACAAGTCCGCCAACGGATTCAAACTCGCTGTAAAGGTGAAGGTGGGTCGGGGTGTCGGATGACGGTCTCAGGCCGTTATCGCGGGTCTCGCCGGTCTCGATTTCGACAATCACGAGATCCTCGGGCTGCAAGTCGCCGCAGGCAATTCCGCTGGGCTTGATCGCCATAACGCCGGCGTCACGATCGACCCCGCTGGCGTTGCCCCATGAGAGCATGGCCAGGCCGCTTCGGCCGATTGCGCGGTTTGCCTCGCAGACTGCCTCACGCAGAGCTTCGTGTTTCATGCCGCTACCGTTTGCCGCGCACACCGTCTCGAACGGCGAGCAGCTCCTTCATGACACTGAACTGGTTTTCGGCATAGCCCCTGGTTCCAAAAATGTCGTGCAGCCTTCGGTACAGCGGGTACAGCCGGTCGTAGGTCGCGACGTTTTCCTTTATCGGTTCGAACCTGGCATCGAGGATGCCCGTCATGGCGTCTACGGCCTGCTGAAAATCGTCGTACCCGCCGTTCTCGCAACCCGCGGCCACTGCGCCGGCCATGGCGGCTCCAAGCGCGCATGTCTGCATGCTGCGCGATATTTCAAGCGGCCGGTTCATGACGTCCGAGTAGATCTGCATGATCATGGGATTCTTGACCGAGATTCCTCCGCAGTTCACGACACGGTCGATATTGATGCTGTACTCCTCGAATCGCTCCATTATCGCGCGGGCGCCGAAAGCCGTAGCTTCAACAATCGCCCGGTATATCTCGGCCGGCGCGGTGTGCAGCGTCATGCCGAGAATGAGCCCCGTCAGGCGCTGATCTACCAGAATCGTGCGGTTGCCGTTGTTCCAGTCCAGCGCGAGCAGACCGCTCTCTCCCGGCTTCAGTTGCTCGGCCTCCCGCGTGAGGGCGGCATGCGATCCCTTATCGGGGCCGCCCGGTTGAATGCGGTTGACATACCAGTTAAATATGTCACCCACGGCCGACTGCCCGGCTTCAAGGCCGTAGCAGCCCGGCAGGATGGATTCGGGCACAATGCCGCACAATCCCGGAATATCAGGCAGTTCCGTGTCCAGGGGGGCTACCGCCATATCGCAGCTCGACGTCCCTATGATCTTGACGAGAACGCCCGGTCTTATACCTGAGCCGACGGCGCCGAGGTGCGCGTCGAACGCTCCGGCGGCCACGGGAATGCCGGGCGGCAGACCGAGCCTGGCGGCCCATTCATCCGAAAGCGCGCCGACTGTGTCGGCAATGTCGTAAGCGACGTCGGGCAGAGTCTTGCGCAGGGCAACGAGATCCGGCGAGACCGCGCCGAGGAACTCGGCGTCGGGATAACCGCCCCAGGAGGGGTTGAACATTGCCTTGTGTCCGGCCGCGCAGATACATCGCTTTATCTCCCCGGGCCTGGCGGCGCCGGTGAGCAGCGCGGGAATCCAATCGGCCATTTCCACCCATGTGCAGGCTGCGTCATAGACCTCAGGCGCCGCCCGCCTGCAGTGGAGCACCTTCGACCAGAACCATTCGGACGAGTAGGTTCCGCCGCACTTGGCCAGGTATTGCGGCCGCATTTCGGCGGCTCTGGCGGTGATTTCGGCGGCCTCGCCGTGGGAAGTATGGTCTTTCCACAACCAGGCCATGGCGTTGGGGTTGTCCGCGAAAGCGTCATGGAACGCCAGGGCTTCGCCGTTTTCGTCAACCGGCAAAGGAGTGCTGCCGGTGGTGTCGACGCCGATCCCGATTACGTCTTCGGGCGAGAATCCGGCCTTGTCCGCGGCATTTCTCAGCGCACCCTTGAGCGATTCCTCCAGGCCCTTTTTATAGTCGAGCGGATGCTGACGCGCGAGGTCGGGGTCGAGCGCGTCGACGACGATCCCGGCTTCACCGTGCTCGTAATCCCAGACGCATGTTCCCGTCTCGCTGCCGTCGGCGACATCGACGACAAGCGCCCGAACGGAGTTGGTGCCGTAGTCCAGTCCGACAGCGTACTTGCCCATTCATCCTCCTCACCGAGTAGAATTCTGTTGGATACCGTATGCGTCATAGTTAGCACCCCGGCAAAGACGAATGCAAGATGTAACGGCGGCGAAGAATTACCGCTGCCGCGGTAATTCAGGCATTAGGCGTTAGGAATGTTAGGAGTTAGCGGGAGGACTGCCTTCGGCAAAGCGATGCTCGTGTTGAAAGCCCTTAAAAGCCATGGGGGCAATGTTCCGTTGTGATCAGAGTAACTGTACATGCCGGGAGATGGATTGCAGTCGTTAACATGTTCAAGACTAACTACTAACGCCTAGCGCCTAACTCCTCCGGAATGGGGTAAGAGAAATCTTCAACGCCAATCGTACGCTGATGCTATTGGTTCAGCCGACTGCGGTAATGGCTCGCGGCGGCTCACGCTTGCCGGGATACCGAACGGTTCGAAAGCATCAGAACGGCGAGCGACGGCAAAACCAACAGCGCACCGAGCATGTTGGCCAGGAACATGAAAGACAGCAGCAGCCCCATATCGGCCTGGAACTTCAAGGCGGAGAAGATCCAGGTGCTGACGCCTGTTGCCAGGGTCAAACCGGTCACGAGTACTGCGCTGCCGGCGCTGCCGAGTGTTGCGCGGTAGGCCTCGTGAATGTTGGCGCCCGCTTCCAACTCGCGTTTCATGCGGCTGAATATATAGATGCCGTAATCCACGCCGATCCCCACCCCGAGCGCCGCCACGGGCAGCGTCGAGACCTTGAGCCCTATGTTCAGAAGGCTCATCAAGGCGTAGCAGAGCACCGAAACCAGGCTCAGCGGCACAACCACGCAGAAGGTGATGCGCCAGGAGCGGAATGTCAGCAGGCACAGCACGATGACGGCTGCATAGACGTAGAGGAGAATACGCAACTGGGCGGCCTCGACGACCTGGTTAGTCGCGGCCATGACGCCGGCGTTGCCGGCGGCAAGCCTGAACCTGTGTCGCCCTGAGTTATGCTCTGCCGCGAATTCTTCCACCTTGTCCACGACCCGCTTGATCGTGTCGGTGCGGTGGTCCTCCAGAAAAACCATAACCGGCATTACACTGCAATCGTGGTTGAGAAGGCCGGTCGAAGTCTCAACCGGAGAAACAGCCTGCACCATGGTCTGGGAATTGCGCGGAAGCGCGCGCCACTTCAGGCTGCCCTCATTCCATCCGGCGTTTATGATCTTGGCAACCTGCGGCAGGGAAATGGTGGACTGCACGCCCGGAACGTTGGCCAGGCGCCACTGGAACCGGTCGATCATATCCATGACGTCGAAGGCTATGCAACCGTCGGGGACGGTTTCGACTATGGTCGTCAGAATGTCGACGCCGATCGAAAACTTCCGCACGATCATGGCCGCGTCTCGATTGTAGCGCGAATCGGGACGCAGTTCCGGAACGCCTTCGTCCAGGTCTCCGATCTGTATCTTAGGCATCCGCAGGCATCCCAGCGCGAACAGCACCGCGCATGCCGTCAGTATGGCGACGGCGGCCTTGCGATTTGTCACTCCGGAGAACAGCCGCCAGATGACTTCCTTCCTCTTAGCCCCCCTGACCAGGCGCACCCGGTATTTCTCGTCAAAACGCAGGTAAGACAGCAAAATCGGCAGCAGCACGAGGTTGGTAAGGATGATCACCATGACCCCGATACCCGTCGTGAGGGCCAGTTCCTGGATGATGCGGATCTTGATAAGCAGAATTGTCAGGAATCCGATCGTGTCGGTGAGCAAAGCCACCCCGCCCGGCAGCAACAGGCGGCGGAAGGCCGCGCGCGCCGCGGTCACGCTGTCGGCGCCCTGACGGATCTCCGCGGAAGCCGCGTTGACCATCTGCACGCCGTGGGATACGCCGATCGCGAACACCAGGAACGGCACCAGGATGGACATGGGATCGATCCCGAATCCAAGCATCTTGAGCAGCCCCAGGTCCCACACGACGGCTATGACTGAGCACAGCAGAGCCTTCATTGTGAGCCTGTTGGAATGCGTAAACAGGAAGACCACGGCATAAGTGATTGCCAGCGCAACTCCAAAGAACGCCACCACCCCCACGGCTCCCGCGGCAATATCACCGATTATCTTGGCGAAACCGATAACGTGTATGTCGGTATCGCCGTCAACATACTTGTCCCGTATTTTCTCTTCGATCAGCTTCGAAACGGTAATGTAATCCAGCTTGCCGCCGGTGGCCGGATCGTGTTCCGCAAGCTGGGCACTGACAAGCGCCGCGGTGAAATCGTTGGCCACGAGCCTTCCCAGGATACCCGCCTTGAGAATATTCTCGCGCACCCCGTCAAGACCCTCCGGTGTCGGCGCGAAATCGGCGGGCACGACGTTACCGCCGGCAAAGCCCCCTTCCACGATTTCTATGAACCGCACATTGGGAGTGAAAATGGACCTAACCGTGCTGCGATTGACGCCGGGCAAAAAGAACACTTCGTCGGTCACAGTCTTTATCGTCTTGAAGAACTTCGGCGTAAAGATATCTCCTTGCCTGGCGCGAACGGCGATCAGAAGGCGGTTGGCGCCGCCGAATTCGTCCTGGTACTCCGTAAAAGTGCGCATGTAAGGATGCGTCAGCGGCAGATGCTTTTCGAAGCCGGCATCGACCCGCAGCCGTGCAACCTGCAGCCCCATCAAGATCGTTACCAGAACGAACAATGCCAGGATGGTCCGGCGGCGCCCGAAGACAAAAGCCTCGATCGCGGCTGTCAGGCGTTCCGTCACGGTGTCCCCTCCCGATTGTGCGCGGCTTCGCGCCGCTCCGGGAACCGCCGCAGGTCATCGCACTGCCGCGCGCCCCCCTCGCCGAAAGTCAGAAAGCGGGACGGGTGGTTTTCGACGATCGCCGAAATGCCGAGCCTGTCGGCGCGCTCCATCCGCTTGAATCGCCGGTTTTGATCGACCCCGACCAGAATCGTGCCGCTCAGGCCCACTATTATCACGGTACCGTCTTCGCTCTGAATGCCGCTGGTCAGCGAAACATTAGTATCGGAAGGAATTCGCCGCCAGGTTTCCCCTGCGTCATCGGAACGGTAAATATTGCCGCGCAAGCCGAAAATCAACAGGCCGCCGTCGGTCAGGCCGAGAGCGCCGAAGAACGATCCCTCGTAAGGTGTTGATATTTCCTTCCATGTCTTTGCATTGTCGCGGGAAACAAAGACCGTGCCGAATTCCGCCGCCGCGAAGAGCGTGCCGTCGGCGCCGCGCGCCAGGGCATTCCAGTGCCGTTCTTCATCGTCGACGGCGCGACGCATCCATGTTTCGCCTCCGTCACCGGTTTCAAGAAACAGACCGTAGGCCCCGATCGCAATGCCGTGGTTTTCGTTTTCGAACCAGACATCCAGGAGGGGACTGTTCGCTTCGGGTGCGATAAAGCTGCGGGTCCAGGTTCTCCCGCCGTCCGCACTGCGGATAACGACCGCGTCGTGGCCCACGGCCCACAGCCCGCCTTTTCCGGCGTCGGTCACGGCCGTCAGCAGGCTGCGGGTCGGCGCCAGGGCCTGTTCCCAGGTCGCGCCGCCGTCGGCCGACACAAGAACATGCCCGCGTTCGCCGACAGCCACGATGGATTTGCCCGACACGGTTGCATCGAGCAGCAGAGATTGCGGCGCCAGAACTGCCGGCTCCGACCATTCATCCCGGCCGGGATCATCAACGCCCCCTGCAGGCGCGATCAGCAGCGCCGCGACAAGCGGAGGCAACAGGCAGCGTTGAAGCATACGGCTCTCCGAATTCGATCTTTCAAGACGGAAGGGCCGGCGGCGGCCCGGAATAGACTATCGCCGCCCCGCCCGACGCATAGCCGCGGGAGTAAAATCGTCCAGCGTCAGCTCGACACTGAAGTCCTCCACCTCCCCCTCGTTATTAAGTCCCAGCGCCAGGTAGCGTCCGTTCTGCAGATCGTAGATTGCTTCAAGAGTCGAGTAGATGACCGGCACTTCGTAGTAGTTGACGGGATAGATCTCGGTGACGCGCCAGATCTCTCCCCGCGCGTCATACTGATCGACCACGAGAATCTGCCAGCTATCCTCGTCTATACAGAAGGTCCGACGGGCATAGATATGGGTCATCCCTTCCTTGAGAGTGGCTTCCACGACCCAGACCCGGTGTTTTTCGTATCGCAGATGCTCGGGATTAACGTGTCCCGGCCGGATTATGTCCTTGTATTTGAGGGCGTCGCCGTGAAGCCGGTAGCAGTTGTAAGGCACTATCATCTCCTTTCGCCCTACCAGCTTCCAGTCGTAGCGGTCAGGCGCGCCGTTGATACCGTCGAGCTGGTCGGTGGTTCTCTGACCATCCGAAGCCGTGCCGGGGTTGTCGTACGCGACATTCGGCGCGCGGCGCACCCGGCGCTGCCCCGGATTATAGGTCCAGGCTTTACGAGGCTCCTTGACCTGGTCGAGCGTTTCGTGCACCAGCAGGATCTGCCCTGCCAGCCTGGCGGGAGCGGTTACGGTCTGGAAGAAATAGATCGCGCGATTATTGATGCTCTCGATCGTCGCCCCCGCCTGGGCGTAGGGGAAGAAAACCTTCTGATCGATGGTGACCATCGTATACATCCCGCCCGCCGTGGGAGACACCTGGCCGAACACCTGGCGCAATGCCTCTCCGCGATAGCGCAGGAGATGGTTCCAGATTGCCTCAACGCCGCTTTTCGGGATCGGAAACGGCACGGCCTCGGAGGCGTTTCTGACCCCGTTGCCGCCGTCCGTCAGCTCGGCGGTCGTCGCGTTACGGACAGCGGCATCCTGAATCCGCTCAGGGAGCGAAGCGCTACGCCGGGTCGGATAAACGCGCAGGCGCCAGGTTTCCGGGTAACGCCTCAACATTGCCGTCTGCCCTGCCGTGATCTGTCCGGCGTACCGATCCATGTTTTCGGCAGTGATTACGAAAAGCTCCTTGTCGCCGGCGAACGGATCGGGATGGTGCATGCCGGGCCGATAGCCTTCGGGCGGTTGCCTGATCCCGCCGTCCCAGGCCGGGATGCTTCCATCTGCGTTGCCGGCCCGTATGGCCCCCATGGGAGTAAGTTCGCCCTTAAGCTTCGTCGCCTCTTCGGGCGTAACCGCCGCCCGCAGGATCGAACCCGCCGTCACGAAGATCAGGATGCCCGCTGTAAGTGTACGGTTTTTCATCTTATCATGCTCCTTTCTTAAAACGAATAGCTGATAGTCGCCGAAATGAAGTCGCGGTCGTTCAGGAGATTGAACGCTCCCCCACCGTAGTAAGTCGTGTATGCCAGCTTGGCTCGAACGGCGTTGAGATACGATGCCGTCAGCGAGACCGTAACTGCCTTGCGGTTGTTCAGGAAATTGCCGATAGGCAGAGGCGTGGTTCCCTCCACGTCATGCTGGAAAGCCACGGCCGGCTGCAGGGCGACCGGGCCGACGGCATTGTTGAAATCGAGGCGGGATGCCAGACGGTAGCCCCAGGAAAAATCATCCGCAAAACCGCCGCTCTGCGTAGCGGGCTGAATCCCGCTTTCCGTGTAGAACGGGTTTGCGCTGGTAAAGGTTCCGGGACCTTCGTAGCGCAGTTCGTCCTTGTCTTCCATATCGAGAATCCACGTGGCGCCGACCTCGGCGAGCACAACCGCCTGGTCGGCTCCCAGCATGGGTCCGAAAAGTTTTGTGAAGGTAACCTGCGGCTGCACCATGTCCTTGCGCCGGTATCCCGGAACTTCTTCATACCAGTCCACCGAACCCAACTGGCTCTGTGCGAAGATCTGATCCGGGGGGTTCACCCGCTCCAGCTCCATCAGCCCCTCCAGCATCAGCAGCAGCTGCAGAGTACGGTCCATCGGCGAGATGGCGGAGTAAAGAAGCTCCACGTCGTCCACCTGCAGGGGCTGGTCCCAGCGGTAGGAGACTTCGCCCTGGACCGCCAGGCCGATGGGACTCACCTCGGTGCTGAACCCCAGACCCAGTACGTCAATATCTTCCGGATACTCCCGGTAGTAAGCGGCGGAACTGGCGTAGTCGCCGCTGTGGGTGCCGTACTCGATGATGTCGATCAGATCGCGCAGCCGATCGACTCTCGGCGGAGGCCTGCCGGCACGGCCGCTGATCAGGGGCAGACGGCTGTGGTAATGAACATAGTAGAGGCCGAACTCCGTATCGTTCATCCACGGAGCGAAGTATCGCAGGGCCAGTCCTCCCTGGCCCTCGTCGCACGGCTCACGGTCTGCCTCTCTCTCGACCCACGATCCTATCGGCGGGTTGAAACCGACCGGCGGAGGCGGATTGTCGGTGATCGGGGGTTGGCCGAATCCCAGAAAAACGTACCGGCCTCCGGGGCTGGCGTTGTCGCTGGTCGAAAAGAATGTCCCCTCCGGCTCGATCTCGGTCTTCTCCCATCTCAACTGGTAGAAGCCCTCGATCGAAAGATTATCGGCCAGATCGGCGTTAATGCTGACCATGGGAATGGGATCCAGCGCGTCCCGAAGCTCCGCCCCCGCAACGCGCAGTTTCGAAACGTCGACGGGGTTGATAATGTTTATGCCGTTCTGGATGTATGTGCTCTCGCCCCAGCTCAGCACCTGGTAACCGAAACGCAAGGTTAACGGCTTTCGAATAACGTCCAGGTCGGCGGTAAGGTAGGCATCGAGCACTTCAAAATCCCGGCCCAGGTAGTCCTCGGCCTGCGTGCTCAGCGGGGTTCTACGCGTTTCTTCGTCCATTATGACGCGGTCATACAGGTAATAGGCACGCCCGAAGAATCCGAGGCGATTCCAGTTGATGTCTATTTCCGATGTAATCCTGATGTTCTCGGAGATGGGATCGTGTTTGTCGTAGTTCAGATTCCCGTTGTCGGCGTTTATCGAATTGGCCCGGCCGCCGTTGACCGCGCCGATGATATCCGCGTCGCGTCCCTCCATGCGCCAGGCCGAACCGATTGAAACCGTGGTATCCAACCGCCCGTCAAGCTCGCCGACGCCGATATCCAGAGCCGGGGCCGTCAAGGCCGCGAACACAAGTACCCAAACCGTCCCAACCGCTTTCTTTCCGATCATGGGAATCCTCCCGTTCTCAGATGTCGTTTTGAAAAACAAAGCGGGCCGCACCGGGGATATCATCCCGACGCGACCCGCTGCCTGCCGGCGCCGCAAAGAGCCCGCCCGATGTTTTGAAGAATCATGATACAACTGACGCACGCCGGTAATTATTCGGCCGCGTGCCGAAATGTCAAGTCATTGTCCGGCAATTGCGCCGACCGGGGGCGCATTCCACATTCTGGCGTGACATTCGAGCGAACCGGCACTAGTTTGAGCGGATCAGACTGAAAGGATAACCATGCCCAAGATTACACTGCTCGGCGCAGGCAGCGCTTTTACGGCCGGTCTCATGCGCGATATCATGTTGATCCCCGATCTCGAGGGGGGAGAATTGCGTCTTGTGGACATCGACCGGGATCGTCTGCGCGTAACAGCCGCACTGGTGGAAAAACTGGCCGACCGGATAAACCGTGAGCGCGGGCGGCGCTGGTCCGTGACCGCTGCCGGAGATCGGCGCAAGGTTCTGAAGGGCACCGAATATGTCATCAATTGCATAGAAGTCTCCGGGCTGGAATGTGTCCGTTACGACAACGATATCCCTCTAAAATACGGAATCGACCAGTGCATAGGGGATACAATCGGTCCGGGCGGCATCTTCAAAGCGCTGCGAACCGTACCCCCCTGGTTGCGGATACTGGAAGATATCGAGGCAATGTGCGGTTCAGCGCTTGTCATGAACTACACGAACCCGATGAGCATTATGACCCTGGCGGCCGTTCGCAGCACTTCGGCGCCGGTCATCGGCCTGTGTCATTCCGTGCAGGGCTCGTCGCGCGAGATGGCCAAAGCAGCCGGAGTGCCGTACGACAAGATGGCCTTCAAGTGCGGAGGGGTCAATCATCTGGCATGGTTCACCGAATTGAAGCATAACGGCCGCAACCTTTACCCGAGGATCTTCAGACGCGTACTTAAAGATCCGGAACTCTACGAGACCAACCCGGTACGGTTCGACATGATGCTGCATTTCGGTGCTTTCGTAACCGAGTCCAGCGGACACCTGTCTGAGTACGTCCCCTACTACCGCAAGCGTAAAGACACGCTCGAGAAGTACTGCCGGGACGGATATCGCGGAGGATCGAGCTTCTACGCCGACAACTGGCCGAATTGGCGCAAGGCCAGCGACCGCAAACGGCGCGATCAGGCCAAAGACGTCTCCGCCATCGAATTGAAGCGGGGGCTGGAATACGCCGGAGAAATCATCGAGGCGCATGCCGCCAACCGTCCGACGACAATCTTCGGCAGCGTTGCCAACACCGGCCTGATCACCAATCTGCCTGCCGACGGCGTGGTGGAGGTGGGCGTAACGGTCGACAGCTCCGGCTTCAACCCGACTTACTTCGGTCCCCTGCCGCCGCAGATGGCGGCATTCTGCGCGGCGCACATGTATGTCTACGACCTGGTGGTGAAGGGCATCATGAACAGAGACCGCGAAAGCATCTACCAGGCCATGGCGCTTGACCCGCTCAGCGCCGCCGTCTGCACGCCCGAGGAGTGCCGCCGCATGACCGACGAGATGGCCCTCGCCGAAAAACAATTCATTCCGTCCTTTATGAGCCGGGGACTGAAGAAGCGACCGCGGCGGGCAGCCGGACGCGACGGAGCGGGCCGGTCAAAGCCCTGACGGAACATCAGCCTTGCTCAACACGCCTTCGAGACCCGTCCGTTCATGCGGGCTTTGAGCGTTTGGTTTTGGTCGACGGCTTTCGATCTTTCTCCTCGACTCCCCTTTTCAATTCCATGAGCTCGTCGCGCAACACCGCGGCGCGCTCGAACTCCAGCGCTTCGGCGGCGTCCAGCATCTCCTTCTCGATCTGGTCGATCGCGGCGAACACATCGTAGTCGACACCGGTTTCCTTGACGACGCTCCGGGTTATCCGACGTGACGCATCGAGCGAAACCAGCCCGTCGCGGATCTCCTTGCGAATACTGCGCGGAGTAATGCCGTACAGCCTGTTGTACTCCATCTGCTTTTCACGGCGTTCAGCCGTAACGTCCATCATGCGCTTCATCGAATCGGTTATCGTGTCGGCGTACAGAATTACCTTGCCGTTTTCATGGCGGGCCGTACGCCCCGCCACCTGGATCAGCGACGTATCCGATCGCAGGAACCCCTCCTTGTCGGCATCCAGAATGGCAACCAGAGCCACCTCGGGCAGATCCAGGCCCTCTCGCAGCAGGTTTATGCCGACCAGGCAGTCGAAATCTCCCAGGCGCAGCCGCCGCAGCACGTCCACCCGTTCGATCGCATCTATCTCGGAGTGCAGGTATTCGACGCGCAGACCGACATTGCGCAGGTACTGCGCCAGATCCTCGGCGGTCCGCTTGGTCAACGTCGTCACCAGCGTTCGGTCCTTTCTCTCCGCATGCGCGCGGATTTCTTCCATGAGGTCGTCTATCTGGCGTGCCAGTGGACGCACTTCCACCGGGGGATCGAGAAGGCCTGTCGGCCGTATAATCTGACGCACGGGCTCGGGCGCCACTTCAAGCTCGTAGACGCCCGGCGTCGCCGAAGTAAAAATGACATTGCCGACGGCCGCCATGAATTCGCCGAAATTCAAAGGACGGTTGTCTTTCGCCGAGGGCAGCCTGAAACCGTGGTCCACCAGGGTCTGCTTTCGGGACTGGTCGCCGTTGAACATGCCGCGCAATTGCGGAATCGTGACGTGGGATTCGTCGATAATCGTCAGAAATTCGCCGGGGAAGTAGTCCAGCAGCGTGGCCGGCGGCTCCCCTTCGGCACGTCCGCTGAGGTGGCGCGAATAGTTCTCGATTCCCGAGCAGTAACCGATTTCCCTGAGCATTTCGACGTCGAACCTGGTCCGCTGCTGCAACCTCTGGGCTTCAAGCAGCTTTCCGGCCTTCTCGAACCACTCGATCCTGTCTTTCAATTCACCCAGAATACGCTCGATTGCCGGCTCGATCTTGTCATAGGGCATGACAAAATGCTTGGCGGGCGAGATCATGGCTTTCTCAAGCCGATCCTCGACGTTGCCGGTCAGGGCGTCGATTCTCTCTATGCTCTCGACCTCGTTGCCGAAGAACGCCACCCGCATGCCCTTGGAGGAGTACGACGGGAAGATGTCCACCGTATCTCCGCGCACCCGGAATGTCCCGGGTTCCGGTTCATAATCATTGCGGGTGTATTGAATGTCGACCAGCCTGTGTAACACGTCGTCACGGTCGGCTTCCTCCCCCGCCTCAAGCTCGACAAGCATTTCCCTGTAGTCTTGCGGCGAGCCCAGCCCGTAGATGCACGAGACCGAGGCAATAATGACTACATCATTGCGTGAAAGCAGCGAGTTGGTCGCCGACAGCCGGAAGCGTTCGATCTCCTTGTTGATCGACGCGTCCTTCTCTATGTAAGTGTCTGTCTGGGGAATGTAAGCTTCGGGCTGGTAATAGTCGTAATAGCTTACGAAATACTCGACGGCGTTGCGGGGAAAGAACTCCTTGAGCTCGGCATAAAGCTGCGCCGCCAGGGTCTTATTGTGTGATACGATGAGCGTCGGCCTGCCGTAACGGAGAATGACATTGGCCATGGTGAACGTTTTCCCCGATCCGGTGACCCCTTCGAGCGTCTGGAACCGTCGCCCTTCTTCCAAGCCCCGGCACAGCGCGGCAATGGCCTCAGGCTGGTCGCCCGTAGGCTCGAATTGCGACACGAGATGAAACTGCGAGGTCATGTTCACCGTCTGTAACAGGAGTGCTCTCCTCCCTGCGGCATCGGCTCTGCGAGCCGATCGGCGAGGCTATAGCTCAAGCATTCTTTCCAGCGCCATGCCGGCATCCTTTGCAACGGCCTCGGGCACTCGGACAATGCGTTCGTCATGCCAGTTTTCAAGCAGGTCGAGCAGGTTCTGTTCGTTGGTTTTGGACATGTTCGCGCAGACTGAAGGCGCCAGAACTTTTACATTCACCCGGCCGCGGTGTTGTTCGGCAAGGCGTTGCACAAGGTTCAATTCCGTGCCGATAACAATCATCGAGCCGTCGGGCGCGTCTTCCACGTACTTGATTATCTGTGATGTCGACCCGTGGGCATCGGCAACGGCCACCACTTCTTTGGGCACTTCGGGATGCACGATGATCCTGGCCGCGGGCAGTGCCTCCCTGACCCGACGGACATGCTCCACCGTAAAGGCCGTGTGAACCAGGCAGAATCCCTTCCACACAATTACCCGCCCCTGCTTGATCCTGTCGGGTTCGAGACCCCCGCTTTCGCGATGCCTCTCGTACAGCAGGACCTTATCGTCGGCAATCCCGAGGTCCCGCGCGGTGTTGGCGCCGAGATGCTCGTCGGGAAGGAAAAAAACCTTGCTGCCCTGGTTTAGCACCCAACGGAAAACCCCCGCGGCATTGCTGGAGGTACAGGTGCTGCCGCCGCGTCTGCCGCAAAAGGCCTTCAATTCGGCCGAACTGTTGACGTAGACAACCGGGATACACCCTCCTCCGGTCGCCTCCAGAACCTGCCAGGCCGCCTCGGCCGAAGCGACATCGGCCATGTCGGCCATGGGACACCCGGCCGACATTTCGGGCATATAGACTGTCTGGTCCGGCCCCGTCAGAATATCGGCCGACTCCGCCATGAAACGGACCCCGCAGAAGACTATGTGTTCGGCGGTTCGGTTCCGCCCCGCCTTGCGTGCAAGCTCCAGCGAATCGCCGGTTTCGTCGGCATGCCTGATTACGGAAGACCGTTGATAATGGTGGCCCAGAATGAGCAGACGGTTCCCCCACTCCTTCCGGATAGAATCGATTTTTTCGGCAATATGATGCATCCGCCTGCCCCACAAAGCAAAAAGCAACCCGGCGCCGACCTGGAAGACACAAGATAAATATACGGAAACCATCCATTTTGCGCCATTGCAAAACAATTCTCAATTTGCCACGCACCCCCTGTTGGGCTATCGTTTCCCGGCAAATTCAAGGGAATACCAGGATGCCTGAGACCAAGACAGTGGCGATTGTGAAGTGCTCCGCTTACTCGGCGGGAGTCGAAGGGGCGACGGAGCGCCTGCTGGCCCAACTGGGCGGCATGAAAAGCTTCGTTGCCGCCGGACAGAGCGTCCTTATAAAACCGAACCTTCTGACCGACAGGACGCCGGCACAAGCGGTCACAACGCATCCCGAGGTCGTGAGGGCAATAATCAGGCTGGTGCGGTCCGCGGGGGGAGAACCCATGGTCGGGGACAGTCCGGCCAGCGTAACCAGGCTGGATACGCTTTGGGACAAAACCGGCATGCGGAAGGTTTGCGAGGAAGAGAAGACTCCCCTGCTGAATTTTGAAAAAGAGGGATCGCGGCTGTTCGATATCGACGGCCTGTCGGTCGGGATAGCGCGGGCAGTACTGGATGCGGATGTTGTGATCAACGTTCCCAAGGTCAAGACGCACGTCCTGACCACCCTCACCGGCGCGGTAAAAAACATGTACGGCGCGGTCCCCGGATTCCAGAAAACTTACCTCCACAAAATGCGGCCGAATCCAACCGATTTCGGCCGTCTGCTGGCCGGCATCCACGACCGTATCCCCCCCGCCCTCAGTATCGCCGACGGCATTGTCGGCATGGAAGGCAGCGGCCCTTCGGGCGGGAAGCCGGTCGAGCTCGGCTTCCTGGCCGCATCGGAAGACTCTTACGCGCTCGACGCGACTCTCTGCCGGATTCTGGGAATACGAGTTTCGGCCGTTTCTTACATGGATGGCTATCTGAAACGAAGAACGCCGCATGGCGCGGCCGGCGAGATCCGTCTCAGCGGCGTCGGTCCGGACGACATTGCACCGCGTTCGTTTGAAGCGCCGCATTCACTTGCGCGCCTGATACCCGGGTGGCTGGCGCACCCGCTCGGCAAGCTCGTATGGATGCGCCCATTTTTCACGGATCGCTGCGTATCCTGCGGGCGATGCGTCGAGGCATGCCCCGTCAGCGCGATATCGATGCGGAAGAATCATCCGCCGGTGCTTAATCCGCGAGCATGCATCGAGTGTTGCTGCTGTCACGAAATCTGTCCGGAAGCGGCGATCCGGATGACCCCGAGCCCTTTCCTGAAGCTCATACAGCGGGGCAGGCAGCCGTGACCGTGCGCGCATCACATCTTGTTGAATATGCGGCACTCCGCACGGCGGCCGCGGTCGTGAACTTGATGCCATATCGTCTCGCGCTTTCCTTCGCCCATCCGGTCGCATTGGCGGCTTTTAATGTCTGCCGTTTTCGTACTGAAGAGGCGCGCAGAAGGATAAGGTCGGTATTCGGGGATGGTTTCTTTTCTCCGGAGGACGTAACGGCGATAGCCCGGCAATCCTGGCTGAACGTTTTTTACGGCGCGGTCGAGATGATGCTGGCGGGCAGGATGAGCCGTCGATGGATTGACGCGGTTCTCGACGGCAATGAGGGACTGTTGAGGCTCAAGGCCCACGCCGATACCGGACGGGGCGCCATCATTGCTTGTCCGCATATGGGTAACTGGGAACTTGCGGCCGTGGCTTGCCACCGCTACGAGATTCCCATCTTCACCATTGCCGCGCGGCAGAAGAACCCGTTCGTTGACCGGTACCTCAATTCGCTGCGGCGCAAACCCGGCATTGTCACCGTCGCCAGGGGCGCGGGAACCATGAAGGACGTGCTGCGGCACCTCCGGGAAGGTCGGTTTCTCGCAATCCTGCCGGACGTGCGCATGCGCAGCGGAGGATTGCCCGTTCCGTTCCTTGGCGGGCAAGCGGCCATCGGCAAAGGCATGGGGCTGTTCGCGCGCCACGCGCAGGTTCCCGTTTTCCCTTGCCTGTGCCTGCGAACCGGGCGCGGCCGGCACCGCCTGGAAGCAGGCGAGCCCCTTTGGCCGGACAATTCTCTCGGCAAGGAAGACGACGTGCGCCGCCTTACCGAAACGGTTTTGGCCGGGGTGGAAAAGGCCATACGTATTGACCCGGGGCAGTGGTTTTGGTTCAACAAACGATGGGTATTGGACCCGATCGAGTGAGGGAGACCATGATAAGGATCAACGAGAACTACCTGAAACTGCAAGCTTCATACCTCTTCTCGGACATAGCCAAGCGGGTGAGGAAGTACCAGGAAGACAATCCCGGCAAGCGGATCATCAAGCTTGGAATAGGCGACGTAACGCGCGCGCTGCCGCAAGCCTGCATCGAAGCCTTCCATGCCGGGGTGGAGGAGATGGCGTCGGACGACACCTTCCGGGGCTACGGTCCCGAGCAGGGCTACGACTTCCTGCGGGAGGCAATTGCCGCCAACGATTATGCTGCCCGCGGCGCGGGCATCCGGCCCACCGAGGTATTCGTGAGCGACGGCGCGAAGTGCGACACGGCCAACATACAGGAACTTTTTGCGAGCGACGCGCGCATCGCAATTCCGGACCCGGTTTACCCCGTCTATATAGACACCAACGTCATGGCCGGGAGGACCGGCGCCTGGAATGCCGGACGCTATGCCGGTGTCGTGTACCTCGACAGCACGCCGGAGAACGGATACGTGCCGTCATTGCCGGAAGAAGACGTCGACCTGATCTATCTCTGCTTCCCCAACAATCCTACCGGGGCGACCGTGACGCGCGGGCAACTGGGCCGATGGGTCCGATATGCAATTGAACACAAGGCGCTGATTCTCTATGACGCGGCGTACGCCTGCTACATTCGCGACGACTCTCTGCCTCATACGATCTACGAAATCGACGGCGCAAGAGAGGTTGCCATAGAATTCCAGAGCTTTTCCAAAAGCGCCGGTTTCACCGGAACCCGTTGCGCATACACGGTGATTCCCGAGGAGTGCCGGGCTTTTGACGCGAACGGCGCACCCGTCTTTCTGCATTCCATGTGGAACCGGCGGCACACCACCAAATTCAACGGCGTATCTTACCCGGTCCAGCGCGCGGCAGAGGCGGTATACAGCGCCGAAGGCAAACGCCAGACGCGCGCTCTTGCCGACTACTACCTCGAGAATGCCCGCCTGATCCGTCACGGGATGACGGAATTGGGCTACGCTGTTGCCGGCGGCGAGAACTCGCCGTACCTCTGGATAAGGACCGGCGGTGATTCATGGGAGTTCTTCGACCGTTGGCTGAACAAAGCCTCCGTGGTGGTTACCCCGGGCAGCGGCTTCGGCGCCTGCGGGCAGGGCCACATCCGTATAAGCGCTTTCAACAGCCGCGAGGCCGTAAAAGAAGCGATGGAGAGAATCGGGACGCTGTCCCGGCAAGGGAGCACCCGGGCATGAGATTGCACACCGCGGACATGCGCGCGGACATGCGCGCCGGCGGCAGGAATTACACGGTCTTGAGCCTGCGGCGGCTCTGCAACAAGATCGGCATAGACATTAACCGCCTTCCATACAGCCTGCGCGTGCTGATGGAGAACGCCGCACGTTCGCAGCCGGATGGCGAAAACGGGGCGATTGACGTCATGAAAGCCTTTGCCGATTGGGCCGAGCACGGAACATCCGGGGGGGAGATATCATTTCGGCCGTCCCGTGTTCTGATGCAGGACTTCACCGGCGTGCCCGCCGTGGTCGACCTGGCGGCGATGCGCGACGCCGCGGCCGCGCTTGGCGGCGATCCCGAGCGCGTGAACCCGTCGATTCCGGTCGATCTGGTTGTAGATCATTCCGTGCAGGTCGACCACTGCGCCTCGGCCGATGCCTGCCGCCGCAACGAGGAATTGGAAATGCGGCGCAACCGGGAGCGTTACGAACTGCTGCGTTGGGCCACGAGCGCGTTCGGCAATCTCCGCGTGGTGCCGCCGGGGCGCGGCATATGCCACCAGGTAAACCTTGAGTGCCTGGCGAGCGTCGTTGCCGCCGCCGCGGACGGGGACGAGACGATCGCCTTTCCGGACACTCTCGTCGGCACCGACAGCCACACGCCGACCGTTAACGGGCTCGGCGTGCTGGGATGGGGAGTGGGCGGCATCGAGGCCGAAGCCGCAATGCTGGGGCAGGCGATCGTGATGCAGCTTCCCGACGTGGTGGGCGTCAGGCTTTCGGGCAAGCTGCCCGAGAACGTCACGGCCACAGATCTCGTACTCACGATTACCGAACAATTGAGAAAACTGGGCGTCGTCGGCAAGTTTGTCGAGTTTTGCGGCCCTGGCCTGGCCGCCCTGCCGGTCACCGACCGGGCGACGGTGGCAAACATGGCGCCGGAGTACGGGGCGACGTGCGGGTTCTTCCCGATCGACACTCAAACGGTTGCCTACCTCAGAAATACGGGCCGTTCGGACGAACAGATCGCGCTGGTGGAGACTTATGCGCGGACCCAGTGCCTGTGGCGCGACCCTGAAGCCCCCGAGCCTCTGTTCTCGGAAACGACAGGGGTCGACCTTTCATCCGTCGAGCCGAGCGTGGCGGGTCCCAGGCGTCCGCAGGACAGGCTTGCCCTGAGCGAGGCCGCCGAAGCGGTGCGGCCCGGAGCCGCTCCCGCTGGCCCGGCCGAAACCGCACCGCAACGGGCTCCTGTTGCGGGCAAAGACTTCGATCTGGGGCCGGGCGACATTGTTATCGCCTCGATCACAAGCTGCACTATCACCGCAAATCCGCATGCAATGATTACCGCCGGGCTCCTGGCGCGTAACGCGCGTCGGCTCGGACTGAGATCGGCGCCATGGGTCAAGACTTCGCTGGCGCCCGGATCGCGGGTCGTTACGCGATACCTGCGGGCCTGCGGACTGCAGGAAGATCTGGACTATCTCGGTTTCCACCTTGCGGGCTATGGCTGCATGACCTGTATCGGCAACTCGGGGCCGCTGGATCCGGCAATAGAAGATGCCGTTCGCGCATCCGGCCTGGAAGTTGCGGCCGTTCTTTCCGGCAACCGGAATTTTGAAGGGCGGGTGCATCCCCTTACATGCCACAATTTTCTCATGTCGCCGGCATTGGTCGTGGCCTACGCCCTGGCCGGATCGATGACCATCGATCTGACTCGAGAACCCGTCGCAAAGAACAGCCGCGGCAACAAGGTATACCTGGCGGACCTGTGGCCCGCGTCGCGGGAGGTTAACCGCTGCGTGGAGCAGGTCTTGAACGCGGACCTTTTCAGACAGGAATACTCCGGTTTGTTTGAGGGCGATGCCGAGTGGCGGGCTCTCGGGCAGGCAACCGGCTCTACATACAGTTGGAACGGGCAGAGCACTTATATCAGGCGCCCCCCGTTCTTTGAAGGCCTGACATCTGAACCGCCCGCTATCCGCGATGTAACCGGCGCACGCATCCTGGCCCTGCTGGGCGACTCCATAACGACCGACCATATTTCGCCGGCCGGCGCCATCGCCGAAGACAGCCCCGCCGGGCAGTATCTGAAATCGCTGGGCGTTTCCAGGGCTGAATTCAACTCCTACGGTTCGCGGCGCGGCAACCACGAGGTCATGATGCGCGGCACGTTCGCAAACGTCCGCCTGCGCAACGAAATGACGCCTGAGCGTGAAGGCGGCTACACGATGCACGTGCCGTCCCTGAAGGAAATGAGCGTTTATGATGCCGCCATGAAGTATGAGGCCGAGGGCACCCCTCTGGTTATCGTTGCCGGCAGAGAGTACGGAACAGGCTCCTCCAGGGACTGGGCCGCAAAGGGGCCTCTGCTGCTCGGTGTCAGGGCCGTCATCGCGGAATCCTTCGAGCGGATTCACCGCTCGAACCTGGCCGGCATGGGCGTGCTGCCTCTCGTCTTCCCGGATGGAGAGAACCGCAAGAGCATCTGCCTCGACGGACACGAAACGGTTTCCCTGGAGGGTCTGGCCGGAGGCGTCAAGCCGGGCATGGAAGTTGCCTGCACCTTCACCCGCGGCGATGATTTCCGCAAAACGGTTTTGTTACGCTGCCGGCTCGATACCGCAGAAGAGTGTGAATGCTTCGCAAACGGCGGAATACTGCCGAAGGTTGTCCGCGAGATAGCGGCGGCTGCGAGGGGATAGCTCAGAACGAACGGGCAAAATCCTCGGCCGCGGGCAGGGACCCGCCGGCCGGCTTTTTCACAAACCTGGATGAGGCTATCTTCTTCTTGAGCATTTCCTCGAATGCCGCTCCGTCCAGCGGCAGTTCCACGGGGCGGCCGAGTTCCGACGAGTAGAGCATGGCGTTGCCGAGTTCCACCGAGCGAATTCCCTCCTCAGCCGGAGCGATCAACTCGGCGCCGTTCAGTACGGCATCGGCGAAGTTCCTGAGCACGGCATTGTGCTCCCCTCGCTGCTCCGTGACAGGAATTTCGACGTTCCAAACCTCCGGCGAGCCGAACGCTTCCTTCGCCGTCTTCGCGAACTCGGAACAACGCACCCGGTTTCGCTTGAAAGAGATTCCGTCCGTCTCCACGATTACACGGCCCTGTTCGGCCGCGATTTCGAGGCGGTTGGTGCCCGGCGCTTCGCCCGTGCCGGTTATGAACACGCCTGTTGCGCCGTTGTCGTATTCCAGGTAGGCGGTGACCTCGTCTTCGACTTCTATGTCGTGGTATTTACCCAAATGACAGAAAGCCCGCACCCTGTCGGGCATCCCGAACATCCACTGCCAGAGGTCCAACTGGTGCGGACTCTGGTTGAGCAGTACCCCGCCCCCCTCACCCGCCCAGGTTGCGCGCCAGCGGCTCATGGCATAGTAGGCTTCGGTGCGGAACCAGTCGGTGATAATCCAGTTGATGCGGTTGATCTTTCCGAGTTCGCCGCGGTCTATCAAATCCTTCAGCTTACGGTAAACAGCCTTTGTCCGCTGCTGGAACATGGCCGCGAAAACCTGGCCGCCGCCCCGGCAGGCGGCTATCAGCCTCTCGCAATCCGCCTTGTGCACCGATATCGGCTTTTCGACAAGCACGTGAAGGCCGGCCTCAAGAGCCGCGACACCCGTCGAAGTGTGGTCGTAATGAGGCGTGGCTATGATAACGGCATCGACGTCTCCCGAAGCTATCAAGCGCCGGTAGTCTGCATACTTCTTCATGCCGGGCGCATCGAAGCAATCCATCCGGGCCGGATCGGCATCGCACAGCGCCTTGAGGGTCATATTCTCGATCTTGCCCGCGAGAATATTCTCGGCATGCAGCCGGCCCATCACGCCCAGCCCGATGATGCCGACGCCCAGAGATGTGTTGTTTGTTCCGTCGCCCCAGCGGCCCATGCGGCCTCCCGCTATTTCTTCAAAGCCTTTGCGACCCGTTCCGCTATCGGTTCGTCCGTCACCTCGAATTCCCGTCCCGCTATCAGCTCATAAGCCCGGATGTAGCGCCTGGCTGCTTCCACGCGAACGTCGTCCGCGATCGCGGGCGGCTCGCCGTCGCCGCGAAATCCCTGCTCCGCCAGCCAGGTGCGAACATACTCCTTGTCGAGCTTGCGTTGCTCTTCCCCTGCCTCAAAATGCTGCTCGTAGGTATCGGCATACCAGTACCTGGAGGAATCGGGGGTGTTGATTTCGTCCGATACGACGAGCTTTCCATTCAGCCGGCCGATTTCGTACTTGGTATCGACGAAGATCAGGCCGCGTTCGGCGGCCACCTCGACGCCGCGGGCATAAAGGCGAAAGCAGATGTCGGCGGCGGCATCGAACGTATCGGCGTCGATCAGGCCTTCGTCGACGGCCTCTTGGCGCGAGACGTTCCGGTCGTGTTTCTCATGCTTGGTCGTAGGCGTAAGAATCGGCTTCTCCAGCTTCTGGTCCTTACGAAGACCTTCCGGCAGCCTGTTGCCGCAGAATTCCCGGACGCCCCGCTCGTAATTGTACCAGGCCGAAGTCTTGGTTACCCCCGTGATATATCCCCGCACAACAAACTCGATCGGCAGCTGCTCGCATTCGTGGACTATCATGACGTTGGGGTCGGGCACGTCGATCATGTGATTGGAACAGATGTCGGCGGTCTGCTCGAACCAGTAAGCCGCGATCTGGTTCAACACCTGCCCCTTGAAGGGAATCGTTCCCAGAACGCAGTCGAATGCCGATATGCGATCCGTGGCGACGATGATTCGCCGGTCGCCCTGCAGATAACTGTCGCGCACCTTTCCGCGCAGCAGTTCGCCGATGCCCTCGATGTCGGTTTCCTCCAACGTGTTTGCAAGCTGTGTTCTGATTCTGTCTTCCGAGACCATGATTTGATTCCTATATATCCAGGTTAACAACTTCGGGACAGTTCGCCCAGCCGCGTTCCGTTCGCTGCTTCTGAAGCTTATTAGTACAGAGCGCCACAATTTCCGATTCCAGTTCCCGCGCCGCCGCCGCGTCCGCGGGCCCGAGCAAACCCCGGGCCGTGCTCCAGACGTGTCTCAGTCCGAGAATACCCAGCCCCCCGGTTTCGTCCCAGATATCCGCTATCGAGTCCAGAACGATCGAGAGGCCGTTGAAAATGATCAGTTCCAGCACGGCATCTGACCTGACGGTCATCTCGCGCAGATCCAACACCCACATATCGCGGTCGCCGCTGATTTCCCAGGAAGCGGGTCTGATCATTCCGGTACCGAATAAGACGAGTGAACGCGCAGCCCGACCCTCTCCCAGGGAATGCAGTGCTTGCGAAGCCAGAAGGTTCACGCTTCTGGAATCAACAATCCCTTCGGATCCCTGCTGGCTCAGAAAAAACTCCACGGCCCTGGCCACCTCTTCGACGGTTGCCGGACTCGGTTTGTCGGTCACCAGGCAGGTTGCCTGCAGTTCCCCCTCGATCTGTGCCCGAATGGCGGATCCCCCGGAATCGCACGCGCCTGGATTCAGAATCATTCCCGTTTTCCCATCATGTTTTCAATCGCACTCAAGAACTGTCCCACGTCGCGGAATCGCCGGTAGACCGAGGCAAACCTGACATAAGCCACCTCGTCCAGTTTCTCGAGGCGGTCCATAACCTTCTTGCCGATAACGCTGCTGGGGACTTCCCGCTCGTATTCACTCTCCAGTTCATCGATTATCGCCGAGACCGTCTTCTCAATCTCTTCGGCGCCAACGGGCCTTTTCTCGCAGGCGCGCTCGATGCCGCTGAAAAGCTTCTCGCGGCTGAGTTCTTCGTTGCGGCCGTCGTTCTTTATGACGCGGATCCTGGTCTTGACGATCTCCTCGTAGGTTGTAAAACGGTAACCGCACCTCAGGCACATTCGCCGGCGCCGTATCATCGCGCCGTTGCCGGACATGCGGCTGTCGATAACCTTGTCTTCAAGATTTCCGCACTTTGAACAACGCATCGATTCCCTACCCCAGAATCGCGGTAACGGCATCCGCCAGGCTCGATGGAGTGCCGACGTGTACGAGTTCCCTGATATTTGCCGCATCCACGCCGTACTCACGCGCGGACAGGTCGGCAGCACCTTCGTCGTAAAGCACAACGGGAATATCGTGAGTCTTGGGCATCTCCGCCAGCATACGCGCGACGGTATCGCCGTTCATGTTACCGAACATCAACTTCATGATTATCACGTCGGGGCGGGCAAGAATTGCCCGCTCTATCAACTCCGGCCCCCGTTTGGCGAGTTCCACCTCAAGACCGGCCTCCACCAGCGCAGCGCGCAGCGCCTTGCCGCGCTCCTCGTCGTCTTCCCCCAAAAGCACCTGTCCGCCGGAGGCGCCTTTGCCGCCGGCGGGTGTTCCGTCTTCCGAAGTCAGAAAGATAATCCTGCCGACTTCCATTATCAAATCCTGCGGGTCACAGGGCTTTGCGACGAATCCCGCGACATCGACGCTGCCGAAATACTCGGCCATCGTCGAACGCGCGGTCAGAACCAGCACCGGGTAGCGCGGCTTGCCGTCGGACGAAGAGATTTCCTTCAGGAATCCCATTCCGCCGATACCGGGCATGCTCATGTCCAGTATGATCAGGTCGGGCGTCAGCGCGCCAAGCTCCTCGAGGCCTTTTTCACCGCTGTCCGCGGTGGTGACGTCGTATCCCTCGAACTTGAGAAAATCCCGCAGAGTCAGCAAAAGGCTCGTATCGTCGTCAATCAGCAGTATCTTCTTTTTCTTCTTTCCAGCCATTACGCCTCCTTGCCGGGCCGTCTTCTTTGCGCACTTCCGGTCCTGCGCAAAACACCGGAGCCCTTCACCGGCTTTCCGCTCAGAGTTGCACTTCCCATGAAAGCTTCCGCGATGCAATCAAAAAGTTCCTCTTCGGGCCACGGCTTACTGAATGCCGGGATCGAAAAGCTGTTGAGAATCTCGGCCTTGGCGCGTCCAACATGGGCGCCCGTGATGACTATGATCGGAATCCGCATCAGCGCCTTGGCGGACTTTATCTTGAGTATTAATTCCGTGCCGTCCATGCCGGGCAGGACAAGATCCAGAACCACGGCGCCGGGTCGCCGGCTCGTTATCACGTCCAGCGCTTCGGCTCCGTTTGAGACTTTCAGACAACGATAGCCCTGTCTGACGAACTGCTTCTCGAGCAACTGCATTACGGCCGCATCATCTTCAACGAGAAGCACCTGCGGCGGATCCGCCGCGGGCAAACGCACGCAAACCTCGGTGCCGCTCTGAAACCCCGGTGGTGGGCTGAGAATCTCGAGATCGCCTGCGTGAAGGGCTATGATCTCCTTGGCTATAGCCAATCCAAGGCCGGACCCCGAAGGTTGCTCGCCGACCGTGAAGTATTGAACCGTCACCTTGTCGATCGCCTCCGGGGGAATACCGATACCCGTATCCCTCACGCACATCAGCACTTGCGCCGTGCGGGTTCGCTCCGTAGACACGCACACCTCGACCTGCCCGCCTTCGGGAGTGAACTTGATGGCGTTACCTACGATGTTCAGAACAACGCGCTCCATCTTTGCCGGGTCGCATTCGACAAAACACGCGTAGCTCTCGGCCTTCATCCGCAGATCCACGGATTTTCGGGCGGCCTGCAGGCGCATCGACTCGACGCTGTGGCGGACCAGCCTGGCAAAGGGGACGCGGTTCTTGACCAGCGCAAGTGTCCTGGTCTCTATTTTGCGCAGGTCGAGAATATCGTTGACCGTGGACAGCAATCGTTTGCAGTCCCCGCTCAGGATCTCAAGGTAATCCTTCACGCGCTCGGGCAGCGGCCCGACAACGCCGCTGAGCATATTATTCACCGCGTAGATCATGGACGTCAGCGGCGTCTTCAGCTCGTGCGAAACGTTGGACACAAACTGCAGACGCGCCCGGTCGTGCGCTTCGAGGCGGGCTACGGCGGCTTCCAGAGCCTCCTGCGCCCTGCGCCTGACGGTGATGTCCCTGATCAGCACGCATAGCTGTGTGCCGCCGTCAAGGTCGATCCTGTTCACTGCGATTTCGGCGGGGAAGGACGTGCCGTCCTTCCTGACACAGCGCCCTTCGATCAGTGTATAACGATGATTCTCGAGGTTTTGTTGGATCGATTCAAGGACCGACACATCCGCGCCCGAGATCAAGTCGAGCAACAGCTTCCCCTTGAGATTTTCCGGGCGGCAGCGAAAGAACTCCGGGACTCTGGAATTGAATTCGCGGATGCGCCCGTCGAGATCGGTAATCAGAACGCCGTCGTATACACTTTCCAGGAGCATCGCGAAATCGTGCGTGCGCAGGGGCTGGTCGGCTATGCTCGGTTTGTTTGCCGCCGGGATCTGCCCGGCGGACCAGTCATCGCTCGCGGCGGCAGCTTCCGAACTGTCCGTGGGGGGCAGATCGATACGCATGGTCTTGGTAGCTTCGCGGGCGTCCATTGCTGCTCCGTATGGTTAACAGGTTTCCGGATCCTCGTCGTCCGAACCGAGCAAAGCATCCTGGATGCTCTTGTCGGGGGCCAGGGATGCGGGCACCCCGGATATCTTGGAAAGCCGTGCGATCATCCGGTTCAGTCGCTCGCTGCTGACGCAGGCAAGTTCAAGCGCTTCGTGCTGAGCCTTTGCCACTTCTCCAAGGTTCCGGGAGAGAACCATTCCGATCGAACAGTTGATGACGGACACTGGTTGACAGAGCTCCTGAACAATTTCGGCCATCGTTTCGATCAGCTTGTCCCGCGGCATTTCCGGCTCGGCTTCCGGCTCCCCTGCCAGGCGCGCGCTATCAGCCTGGACGCGGTCCACAAGGTTCTCAATTCGTCCGTCCGTTTCGTCGGCGACCGCTGTGACTTCACGCTCGATCTCTTCAAGCATGCTGACCAGATCCTCGACGCCTTCGTTCTCCAGGGCGCCGGAACCACTCTCTTCCAGCCCCGCCAGCATGGCTCCCAATCTGCCGGGAACGGGAGCGCCGCCGCCCCGCGAAGCAAGGGTTGTTTCTCCGCCCGCCCTTGCCGCCAGAGCGGACCATTCTTCCGGCGGCAGGCCGTATTCCTGAAGGCGTTCGCCGAGCCCGGACGCCACGATTGCATCAAGTCCTCTGGATCTGATGAAGCGCAGGATCCGTTCTTCGTTTTGCAGAATAGCTTTGCGTTTGCGCACATATTCGGCCGCCAGACTTTCGACGCGCGTCTCCTCCGCCATTTCATTGATTGCGCCGTCAATGCTTGCGCCTTGATGCTCGTCCACTGCGGGCATCTTCTCGCGCAACTCGCCCCTGATATGGTCGCCGATTTCCTTCAGGGACTTCGTCGCGTCTTTTTTGCCGCGCTGCGTCGCGAACGACGGATCCTGTTTCAAGGCATCGTAAACTTTGCGCAGGCACCTGACTATACGCTCGGCCAGTGCGCGTCCGGCTTCGGCGTCCTTCGGGGCAACGTGTATGCCGGCGGCGTCAAGAATCAGATCTGCAAGCGTCTGCGGCCGGCCGGCCAACTCCTTCACCCCTGCCGCCGTGTTCGAATCGACTTCGGACTCGTCCGACCCTATATATCGGCCGACGGCATCTTTGGCGCCGTCCGCCTCGGATTCAGTTTCGGCAACTTCGTCCGCAGAGACCACCAACTGTTCCTCGGACACCGCCAGATACGCCACCTTCTGTACGCGCACATGTTCGAAAGCCGCCATTTCCACCAGCTTGACAGTACCGCCCAAGGCCTCGATCTGCTCCGGTCGCGCACTGAGGATTTCGAGCAGATCGTCAAACTCCCCGGCGGTCAGGCCTGACACCAGCGTAAAGTTCGACATATCGAGAGACCGCAACCGACGGGCAAGCGCATTGACGGCCGGCGCTTTGCGATCGAGCGCCTTGCCGTTGACCAGCAGGCCATCCTCGGCCGAAGCCAGAGTGAGCTCGCCCGCTTCGCGAAGCAATTCGTTCAGCGTATTGAAAGCGGCCGGCACGGCCTGCCGGGTAACCGAATGCGAGAATCCATAAACGGCGCTGTTGTTAATGATCAAGGCAATATGCTTGATCAGATCTTCCACGGCGGGATTCAACGCGCCGTTGACTTCAGTTCCGGATTCGGCCATTACGACCTCCTACAGGCTCCGCGCCAGAAAATTCACGGTAAACACTGTAAAAATACTATCGCCAAGCCGTATCTCCTAACAAGCGCAAACACCGGCGAACACCAGAAAAAAAGCTCCCCGAAACAAATCGGGGAGCTTCTCGAAAGCAAATCCCGGCGACGTGCTACTCTCCCACGGACGAATACCGCAGTACCATCGCCGCTGAGGCCCTTCACTTCTGTGTTCGGAATGGGAACAGGTGTTACCTCCTCGCCATGGTCACCGGGAAAAAAGGTCATCAGTCATTGGTCACTGGTCATTGGCATTAACGCGCTTCGCGCAATCCGGATGACCCATGACAAATGACTACATAGATTCGGGCGAAGCAACTTCGCTGCGCCGACCCCCTCCCGCGGCCCTGCGGCCCGGGAGAGAAAAAAAGGGTCAAACCTCACGGCTGATTAGTACCGGTAAGCTGAACACATCGCTGTGCTTACACACCCGGCCTATCAAGGTCGTCGTCTTCAACCTGCCTTCAGTGGACCGAAGTCCAAGGGAGATCTAGTCTTGGAGGAGGCTTGGCGCTTAGATGCTTTCAGCGCTTATCCTTTCCGTACATAGCTACCCTGCGGTGCCGCTGGCGCGACAACAGGAACACCAGAGGTACGTCATTCCCGGTCCTCTCGTACTAGGGAATGCTCTCCTCAAATCTCCTACGCCCACAGTGGATAAGGACCGAACTGTCTCACGACGTTCTGAACCCAGCTCGCGTACCGCTTTAATTGGCGAACAGCCAAACCCTTGGGACCTTCTCCAGCCCCAGGATGCGATGAGCCGACATCGAGGTGCCAAACCGC
>Ga0180435_10000493_pt1 | contig 41540 bp, 35 predicted proteins | sample SS_ome_3_FD_132467 | JGI IMG/M metagenome (GOLD analysis project Ga0180435, IMG submission 132467) | Hypersaline lake sediment archaeal communities from the Salton Sea, California, USA - SS_3_S_1 metaG | ecosystem: Environmental > Aquatic > Non-marine Saline and Alkaline > Hypersaline >... | reverse complement strand
GGCGTTAGGAAGGTTAGCAGTTAGCGGGAGGACTGCCTTCGGCAAAGCGATGCTCGTGTTGAAAGCCATGGGGGCAATGTTCCGTTGTGATCAGAGTAACTGTACATGCCGGGAGATGGATTGCAGTCGTTAACATGTTCAAGACTAACTACTAACGCCTAGCGCCTAACTCCCCCGGAGTGGGGTAAGAGAAATCTTCAACGCCAATCTTACGCTGATACTATTGGTTCAGCTGACTGCGGTAATGGCTCGCCCGGAGCTTCTATTCCTGTGGGTCGCTACAGATTACGGTCCGCATGAATATGCCACGTTTTATCATGATCCCAGTACGTATGTGGGCGTGTGTGAGTGTGGGGACACGAAAATCAGGCATCGAATTCAATCCTCTATTATTGGCTCAAGCCGCTGCGTTAATGCCTCGCGCGGGGGCGGCAATATCTCCGCGAGAGCTTTGCTTTGACATTGGCCGCGCCGGTTTCTACTTTAGGCGTACGCGTTGCAGGACTCGTGAAGGTGTCCGGCTGTTGCGCGGCAAGTTGATTGGATTTGTGCGATGTTAATGCAGACCGGTTTGAATGTGTTTTCGGTGTCTCCCGTCGGGAGCGTCTGGTTCGCGATGATGCAGTCTAACCTGGCGGGCAAGGTTATTGTCGCGGTGCTCTTCGGCGGGTCTATCTGCGCATGGACCCTGATGGTCACGAAAGTGCGCGAGTTGCTGCAGGCAAGCCGCAGTTCCAGGCGGTTTCTTGCTGCCTATCGCAAGGAGGCCCATCCCGCCTCATTGTTCCTGAAAAGGCAGAGGTTCGACGGCAGCCCTTTGTACGCAATTTACGACAAAGCCTGCAATGCCCTGGGAGCGGCGCTTGAGGCCCGCGGACCCGATACCGACGACCTTTTCATGGGAGGCGTGGGGACCTCGCAGTCAACATTGGGCAAGGTGCGGGTCGCTTCAGTAAGGAACATTGCCGAACGGGCGATGGCCGACCAGGCGCTTCTTCTTGAAAACCATATGGGTCTGCTCGCGACGGCCGCCTCCACGGCGCCGTTCCTGGGTCTGCTCGGCACCGTTTGGGGCGTCATGGAAGCCTTCGGCGGCATGGCCGTCAAGGGATCGGCGATGCTCTCGGCTGTAGCGCCGGGAATATCGGGAGCGCTGCTGACAACCGTGGTGGGTCTGCTCGTAGCGCTGCCGTCGGCCGTGGGCTACAACATGCTCAGTGACAAGATTCGCCGGTTCTCCGTTGAGATGGACAATTTCGTCGAGGAACTGATGTCCAGTGTCGAATGTCAGTATCTCGAAGAGCCGTGATGGAGATTCAAAGTGGCGCGAAAACCCCCTTCAGTCTCTCTCAAGCAGATCAGCGAAATCAACCTTACGCCTCTGATGGATCTCACTTTCATCCTGCTGATTACCTTTATCATCACCTTTCCCTTGATCGAACAGGGGATTCCCGTGAATCTGCCCCAGGGCAAGGCGCGCGAGCTGACCGACGAAACGGCAAGAACCGTCACCGTGGACGCCGAGGGACGGGTGTACCTGGACGACCATCCGATCAGCCTGGACGAACTTGAAAAAGTCATGACAACTATTGCCGCCGGCGAAACACAGGTTACTGTTATGTTGCGGGCGGACGAGTCGATTGCGTACGGCAGCGTGGTGGAGGTGCTCAAGATACTGAACAAGGCCAGGATTGGTAAAATGGCGCTGGTAACCCGGGAGGAGTAAAGAGGAAGGCGCAGTCTCAGGTCCGGAACGATGACTCCCCGTTTTCTATTCCATTTGAGGCTTGTTACTGTCGCGCATGTTCTGATCGTTCTGGCGTTGTTCGCCTGGTCAGGTTTTCGCGGCTGCGACAGGACCCGCAACGAGATTGTTCTGCCGGTGGAATTCATGGTGAATACGGTCGCGGAAACCGCGGCGCCGGAGCCTTTTCTGCCGCCGGAACCTGCCGCGGCGGTTGAGGAGGAAAAACCGCCGCCCGTTCCGGAAAAGAAACCGGAGCCGCAGCCGGAACGAAAGCGCATTAAGGTCAGCCGCGAAAAGGTGGTCAGGAAGATCGCGCAACAGGAACCGGCGCGTCCGAGACTTACCGAGGAGGAAATCCGCAAGCGCCTGGCGATGGGCGCCACAGCGGGGAACCGCGACATTCTGCCCGCGGACGAAGATGCGCTGGGATTTGAGATAGTACGACGCGCGTTGTACCGGCTGTGGAACCAGCCCGGCCGGGAGGAGGTGGGCGGCGCGGTGGCCGGGGCGACTTTGCGCTTCAGCGCCGCCGGCCGTGTTTTGAGCGCCGAACTGGACCGGCCGTCGGGAAACGCCGTTATGGATGCTTCAGTGCGGCAGGCGCTGCTTGCGGTCGGCGGAATAGATGGTTTGACGGAGGACTTCCTGAGAAGACACCAAACGATCACGGTAAACTTCAAGGTGGAGTGAAAATGCTGGGAAGAATGGCAGTCAGAGCGGTTCTGGTATGGGCGGTCGCGATATGCGGCGTCCCGTTCCGGAGCATTGCGCAGGTGACGGTAGTCAAGCCGGGGGCGGAAAAGGTTGCAATCAATACAGCGGGGATGCGTCCCGCCGGGGCGGACGCGGGAAGGGTTTTCCGCGCAACGCTGGATTCGGACCTTGAACGTTCGGGCTGGTTCACGCTTACGGGAGAAGTCGCGTCGTTGACCGTCGCGGGCGTGGCGGAAGACTCGCGGGGGCGGCTGGAAGTGTCCTGCAGCCTGTTGTACGCCGGAAGACCGCGCAACTCCTTCAAGCGTAGCTACAACGCTCAATCGAGCGACGCGCGCCGCCTGGCGCACAGGGTCGCGGACGAAATTGTCGAAGCCGTGAAAGGCGTCCCCGGAATCGCGTCTACCCGGATCGCCATGATAGGCTCGGTAGGCGGCCGCAAGGACCTCTTCATCTGCGACGCGTACGGCGGTGGACTGGTTCAGGTTACCAGGCAGGGGGCGGTATGCCTGGCGCCCGGCTGGTATCCCGACGGCGACTCGATCGTTTACACATCTTTTCACAAGGGCTTTCCCGACATTTACAGAATCGATCTTTCGAGCCGGCGCAGGACGCGCATCGTCGGTTATCCGGGTCTCAATACGGGCGCCGATATCTCGCCGGACGGACGCAGCATGGTCTTGACCCTTTCCAAGGACGGCAATCCGGAACTTTACGTGATGGACGTTTCCGGTCAACGCGTGACCCGTCTGACGCGAACGCCGCATGCGGCGGAGGCCAGCCCGTCCTGGTCGCCCGACGGCAAGCGCATTGTTTACGTTTCCGACTCGTCCGGTTCTCCTCAGCTTTACGTCGTTTCCCGCGCCGGCGGCGGGGCACAGCGCATAAGTGTCAGGGGAAACGAGAATGTGGCTCCGGACTGGGGTCCCGACGGCCGTATAGCTTTCAGCAGCCGCCGGTCGGGACGCTACCAGATCTGCGTGCTCGATCCCGATTCCGGCGAACCGGAAGAGCAGGTCACGACGGATTACGTGGACCACGAGGATCCTTCCTGGGCGCGGGACGAACGGCATATCGTCTATGCCCGCACGGCGCGCTACGAGTCTGTTTTGTATCTCCTTGACACGATGGGAGACCCTGAAATACGTTTAACCGCGATGCAGGGGGATTGGTACTCGCCCGCCTGTTCGCCGAAGTAGAGTAGAAAGGAAGAAGCAATGCTGAGTCGTACGTTCTACAAAGTGGTTATTGTGTGTTGCCTGTGCTCGCTGGTCGGCACCGGCTGTTTCTGGCGGCGGGGCGGAAAGGGCCGGGGCGCTGGGGGCGATTTCTCCGACAGCGGTGAGATTCTTGATATCGATCGAGTCGGGGGCGACAACCCGCTGGGGCCCCGTTTCGCCGACGGCGTTCCGGTCGACGAGCAGTTTCAGAACGTTCTGTTCGCCTACGACAGCTTCAGTATCACGGATTCGGAGATCTCCAAGGTTGAAACCGTAGGGGACTACATGACGCGCAACCAGGATGTCCGTCTGATTGCCGAGGGGCATTGCGACGAGCGCGGCAGCCGGGAATACAACCTGTCGCTGGGCGAGCACCGTGCCCTGGCGGTGCGGGCATACCTGGTGGGACTGGGCGTGGACGGCGCCAGGATCCAGACTCGAAGCTACGGCGAGGAGCAGCCCCTCGACCCCGGCCACGACGAGAGCGCGTGGCGGCTGAATCGCCGCGTCGAGTTTGCTCTCTTCCGCTGATCCTTTGCCTCGCCGCGGCCGGCCCGGATAGGCGATGATCGGCGTGAACGAAAGCTGCCCTGTAACCGCTTTTCTCGGCGGTTCGCCCGGAAGCGGCGAGCTGATTGTTATCTTCCTCGTAATCCTCGTACTTTTCGGACCGAGGCGTCTTCCGGAAATCGCGCGTATGATCGGCAAGGCCCTGACGAGCCTGCGCCGGGCATCCCAGGATTTCAAAGACCAGGTTCTCAGCATCGATCAGGATGAGACGCGCCAACCCCGCGGGAGCGCGCAGCAGCCGCCCGAGGAGGAGTACCCCCACCATGACGCGCGGGAAGGACCAGACAGGCGAACCGACGAGACGGGCGCGCCCGCCCGACCCGGGGGATAAAACACCGGGGAGAATCCGCGACTGGCGGGATGACTACGAGGGCGACTACTGCGTAAAGCCCTTCGTGGAGCATCTCGAGGATCTGCGCAGAACCATTATCTGGTGCGCGGGACTTCTGGTTGTCGGAATGATAGCCGCCGTCCCCCTCACGCCGTGGGTCGTCGAACTTCTGAAGTTCCCGCTGCGAAAAGCCGGCATGGACCCCGACCTCTCTCTGCAGACGATCGGCGTCGCCACCGGGTTCAGCGTGGCCATGCGGGTGATCTTCTGGGGCGGCATGCTGCTGGCATTTCCGTTTATGCTGCTTGCGATCGCGCATTTTGTCTTTCCGGGTCTGACCGGACGCGAACGACGGGCTCTCACCAGGGGGGCCGGCTTTGCGGCGGTTCTTTTCGCGGCCGGAGTAGGCATGGGCTACTGTATGACCCTGCCGGTGGCGGTCGAGATGTTGTTCCGCGTCAATACCTGGCTGCACATCAAGTGCGAACTGGTTGAATTGTCGGAGTATATCGGGTTTGCGCTCAAGCTGCTGCTTGCCTTCGGGATCGCCTTCGAACTGCCGGTGGTTGTTCTGCTGCTTGGTTCGCTGGGTATTGTTTCATCGGAGCAACTCAGGAACAAAAGGCGCCACGTAATTGTCGGACTCCTGGTCCTGGCAATGTTCCTCACACCCCAGGATCCGATCACCATGATCATGATGGCCGGGCCGCTGATCGTTCTCTACGAAGCCTGTATCTGGCTGGTGTACCTGCGGGAGAAGCAGAGGGCATAGAGGACGCGTCTAAAGCGTCAGCCCCGCGGATCGCTTTTCGCCCGTTTCGCTCAGCCGTAGAGAGGCCCCAGCTCAGCGCAGACCCGGAAGTCGTCCCCTGCGTAGCGATCCCACATGGTAGGCCGGAAGATATCTTCTTTCGGGACGTTATGCATGTCGACGGGGATCCTGAGCATTGAGTTCAGAGTAACCATGTCGGCGCCGATCGACCCGAAAGAATTGCCGTCATGATTCGGGCCGATGCGCGACATGTATTCGAAGGAACTCATATTGCGCGGCTTCCAGAAGGTCTCGGGCCAGGTCCGGTCGGTGACACGTCCGACATGGTCGGCCACTTCGGCCGGCAGCTCGACCGTATCTCCTTCGACGATCGAACAGGTGGGTTGATCGCCGACTACGTTGTAGCGGTAGGCGGTCATCGGTATGCCTCCCGGGGTGCGGTAGGTGCTGGACAGACCGTCGCCCGGAAAATACTCCAGGATGGCGGCGGAATATGTCGTGCCCGCCGTGGCTTCCTTGATCAACTGTCGCTGCAGTTTGCCGCCGGCACGGATGGCGGCGGCAACGTCCTGCACGGGCATGTCTCTGCCTCCCTTTACCAGGCCGGGCACGTCCAGTGCGTAGTCAAGCGCCCCGGCGCCGGAGTTGCGCTTGTCGATGAGTCCTTCGGGGACTATATCGCTGACGTCTATGCCCGTGGCTTCGGAGATGCTGCGCGGAGTCCAGTTGGTGCGGATGTCGGCAAAAAGCTGCGGCATGCCCGTCAGCAGGTACGCCGCGAGCATTCCCATCGCGTTCTTGGAGTCGTTCTCCGTAGCCACGATCATCGGGGCTCGGTAGCCGTTCCAGTCGAAGGAACTGCTCAGCAGCGATTCTGTCATGTCGAAATTCGGGTACAGGTCAGTCCACTGTCTCTGGCCCTGGGTGCCGGCGGCGATCGCATTGCAGCCCTGCGCGAACTCGACATCGGGCGCAAAGCCCTGCCTCCGGCCTACGCCGGAGCTGGCCAGTTTCGGATTGCCGACCATCAGGTCGCGTACCACGAGCGTCATCTTGAGGCATTCCCTGACAAGGTCGTCGGGAGGCAGCGGGCGCCGTCCCTCTCCGAAATCGAAGCGCAGGTGCTGCTTCACGAAGCGGAACGCCTTTTCGAGCTCCTCGTGGTCGTAAAGCCCCCTGTCGATACGGCCCTTGAGACCGACCATATCGTACGAAACGGTCCCCATGCCGAGATAGTTGAGAAAGATGTTGCGCCGGACGTCGGAACCTATGATGCCCATCGATACGGAACCGACGGAGAGGTAATTCTTGCCGCGCATCTCGGCGAGGGCCGCGGCGCAACGCGCGAAGCGCAGGAGCCGCTCGGCAACGTAAGGCGCCAAAGGGCCGTCTTCGTTTTCCAGGTCGCGGTTGTAGACCGAAAAGATCGGCCGTTTCTTCTCGTCCATGGCCGCCGAGAAGGCCTTCAGCCACACCGCGCCGGGCCGGTCGGTCTGATTCAACCCGTAGGCCGCCTGCTGCCATTCACTGCTGCCCAGTCCCTGGCAGACGCTCATCAGTTCGTCGCTGTAGGCCCATGATCGGCTTACCCAGATGTTGGCGCTCACCCCCTGCCGCGTGTAGTATTCCTGGGCGATAGCCCCGGTCCGCGGCCCGTATACGATTTCAGGCGCGGTAACGATGCGCACGGGCGTCCCGTCCGGCAGACAAATGTTTTCGCTTAGCAGGTTGAAAACCTTCTCGACCATGCGCCAGGTACCGGGCTGATTTGCTTCGTAAGCCCCTGTCCGGCCGTCGGCCACCGGCGTGATTGCGATGGTCGGAACGTGACCGACCAGCGGCCGCGCCGACGACGCGAAACGCCGCTTCGATGTTGCTTTGACTTCAAACCTGGATCGGGCGTTCTTCCTGCGCGACTTAGGCATGGTCGGCCTCCCTTGCGATTACGAGATGATTTCCGCACATCATAGACCAGGCCCCGGATGGTTGCAATAGCGGGAAGAAGCAACTTTCAGGGTTGAGAAGACGCGAACAACGGGTTACCCTGAACCGTGTTGTCATTGTCGGCCGCGGATCGCATGCGTTGTTGTATACGGAGGCGCCGTGAAGAAAGACGGGAGCGGCAAGACGGATCTTTTTCTCGGGCTGGACTTGAGCACGCAAGGACTGAAGGGGACCTTGATCGACGCGGATTTCAGGGTCGCTGCCGAAGATGCCGTCAGCTTCGACGGCGACCTGCCGGAGTTCAAGACCGAAGGTGGCGTTCACCGTCGCCCCGACGGGCTGACGGTGACATCTCCGCCCTTGATGTGGGTCGCGGCGCTGGATTTGCTCTTCGCCAGGGTCAAATCGGGGGGTTGGCCGCTGGCGTCCGTCGCGGCCGTCTGCGGTTCCGGGCAGCAGCACGGCAGCGTCTGGCTGAAGCGCGGGGCGCGCAAGGCCCTGGCGAAACTCGACCCGGCAAGATCTCTGCGGGAGCAGTTGACGGACGCGTTCTCGGTGGCGGATTCGCCCGTCTGGATGGACGCCGGCACGCAAAAGCAATGCGACGAGCGCGAAGCAGCCCTCGGCGGTCCTCAGGCCGTTGCCGACCTGACCGGTTCCAGGGCTTATCTGAGATTCACGGGCAACCAGATTGCCAGGATATACGCCGACGATCCTGCCGCTTACGAACGGACCGATCGAATTGCACTGGTAAGCTCGTTTGCCGCCTCGCTGTTGATCGGCGATTACGCGCCGATAGATACGAGCGACGGGTCGGGCATGAACCTGATGGACGTCCGGAAACGCGACTGGTCGCGCGCAGCCCTGGAGTACACCGCCCCGGGTCTCGCCGCGAAGCTGGGGCCGATTGTTCCGGGACACGAGACAGTCGGCACGCTGCATGCATACTATGTCCGGAAATACGGCTTCAGCCCGCAGTGTCCGGTAGTGGCTTTCAGCGGCGACAACCCGAACAGCCTCGCCGGCCTCAGACTGCAGCGCGCGGGAGACGTGGCAATCAGTCTCGGGACCAGCGACACGATGTTCGGCTATGTTCTGCGGCCCAAACCTTCGGGTGTGGAAGGTCACATCTTCGCCAATCCCGTCGACCCGTCGGCCTACATGGTCATGCTGTGCCGCATGAACGGTTCGCTCGCGCGCGAACGAGTACGTGATGCCGCCGCTGCCGGTTCATGGAATACGTTCTCCGGGTTTCTCCACAATACGCCTGCCGGTAACGGCGGCCGCATGGGAATATTCTTCTTTGAGCCGGAGATCACGCCGCCGACGAGAAACACGGGGGTTTCTTTCTTTGACGCAGACGGCAAACGCATAGATACGTTGCCGCCCGAAGCTGAGGTGAGAGCTTTGGTGGAAAGCCAGTTTATTTCGTTGCGCCTGCACGGAGAGGGCATCGGCTTGATGCCGTCGGCAATCCTGGCAACGGGCGGCGCCTCGGCCAACCGGGAGATCCTGAGAGTTATTTCAGACGTTTTCGGGGCGCCGGTGTATACGGGCGAGCAGACGGCCTCGGCTTCTCTCGGGGCGGCGTATCGCGCCATGCACGGATGGATGTGCAAACGCGAGGGACGGTTCGTGCCTTTCGCCGAAGCGATGAGCGGCGCTCCGCCCTTTGCCAGGGCCGTCGAACCCGATGCCGCGGCTCACGAGGCATATAACCGCATGCTGGGCCGGTTCGCGAAACTGGAGGAGAGCGTGGCGGGGTAGGGGCTCAGCCGCGTCCCATCATCGCGAGCAGGCGGCGCTCGTCGATCACTTCGACGCCCAGAGAGCGGGCCTTTGCCAGTTTCGAACCGGGGTCGGCGCCGGCCACGACGTACGACGTCTTGCGCGAAACGCTGGAAGCAGTCTTGCCGCCGTGTTCTCCGATGAGAGCCCCGGCCTGTTCCCGGGTCATGGTCTCGAGAGTCCCGGTGAGAACAAAAGTCATGCCCGCCAGTTCGGCGGACCTCGGCGCTGCTCCGCCGCGGCGCCGCATGCGCACGCCGGCGCGGTCCAGCCGTCCGAGGAGGTCGCGGATAGCATCGCTCCTGAAGAAAGATTCGATGCTTTCGGCCACCACCGGACCGATATCGGGAATAGCTTCCAGTGTTTCTCTATCGGTCTCCGCGAGAGCGGCGATCGACGTGAAGCGCTCTTCGAGCGTCTGGGCCGAACGTGCCCCCACGTGGCGTATGCCCAGGCCGAAAATCAGGCGCCGGATATCCCTGTCGCGGGCGGCGTCTATGCCGTTCACAAGATTGGCCGCGGACTTTTCGGCCATACGCTCGAGCGCGGCCACGTCCTCGGCCTTCAATCCGTAGAGGTCGGCGGGATCGCGCACCAGTCCGAGATCCACCAGCTGCTCGACGATCGCCTCACCCAGACCCTCGATATCCATGGCGCCGCGAGAGGCGAAATGCCGGATCCAGCGCTTGATCTGGGCCGGGCACTGCAGGTTCTCGCAGCGCAGGGCGATTTCACCCGGTCGTCTCGTGACAGGTCCGCCGCACACGGGGCAGGTACCGGGCATTTCAAAGATGCGTTCGCTGCCGGTCCGGGCGCCCGTGTTCACCCGCACAACGGCTGGAATCACTTCGCCCGCCTTCTCGACGACGACACGGTCTCCGACGCGGATGTCCTTGCGCTTTATCTCCTCGGCATTGTGCAGAGTGGCCCTTGCGATCGTCGAGCCCGACACCTTGACGGGCTCCAGTTCGGCTACGGGCGTCAGCACGCCGGTGCGCCCGACCTGGACGGATATGGCCTTGACGGCTGTTTCCGCCTGCTCCGGTTCGTACTTGTAGGCAATCGCCCAGCGCGGGCTCTTCGCGGTGGCGCCGAGTTCTTCGTAGAGCGCGCGGTTGTCGACCTTCACCACGCCTCCGTCGATCTCGTACGGAAAATCGTGCCGTCTTGTCCGCAGTTCTTCCAGAGCACGCAGCGCTTCCTCGATATCCCGGCAAACCCAGTGCAGGTCCGGTGTCTTGAGCCCGAGGTCCGCCAGGCTTTCAATCAGCTCCCGCTGGGTTTCAAAGGCAATGCCCGCGGTCCGGCCGACGGCGTAGAAGACGGCATCGAGCGGCCGCTCCGCCACACTTCTGGAGTCCAGAAGTTTGAGGGAGCCCGCGGCGGCATTGCGGGGGTTGGCGAACGGTTCGCCGCCCTCGGCCAGGCGTTTCTCGTTGAAGTCTTTGAAAGCTCTTTTCGGCATGAAGACCTCCCCCCGCACTTCCAGCATGGCGGGCGGGCGGCCGCGCAGACGCAGGGGGATTGAGCGGATTGTCCGAAGGTTGGCGGTTATGTCGTCCCCGACGGCGCCGTCGCCGCGCGTCGCGCCCAGCGTCAGTGAGCCTTCCTCGTAGTACAGGGCGACCGCAACGCCATCAATCTTGGGTTCGACGAAGTAACCGACGGGCACCCCCCCGAGCAGCCTCTTAAGCCGCCCGTCGAAATCGAGCAACTCCTCCCTGGAGTAAGTGTTGTCCAGGCTCATCATACGGACGGCGTGCCTTACCTGCGCGAATGACTTCAGCGGTTCCCCGCCGACGCGCTTCGTTGGCGAGTCGGGGGAGTCCAGGCCGGGGAAGGTTTGTTCGAGCGCAGCGAGCTCATTGTAAAGGCGGTCATACTCGCGGTCGGTAATTTCGGGCCGCGCGATGACGTAATAGAGGTGGTTGTGGCGCTCTATTATCTCGCGCAACTCGGCAATGCGTTTCTCGGCCTCGCGTTTCTTCATCGGGCTCACGAATCGGGTTGCGCGGCAATCTTCTCGGTCAGCGCGTCCGCCAGCGGCCCGGCATTGGCGGCGAGAATACGCGCGGCGACGTAGTCGCCGGCCCGCATCTGCAGGATGCACTGCATGGCGCAACGTTCCGGCGTGTCGGCCTTACCCAGCCAACGGCTCCTTTCCGCGGGAGTCAGGCTCGATATCTTGAAAGTCAGCAGGCGTTCGCCCTCGGGGCCGAGATATTTGCCGCTGACCTGTCTTCCCGCAACCGCCTTGGGAACGAAACTGATGCTGGATTCGCCGCGCCTGATGGTAGTTTCCGATCCGATCCTCTCCACAAAAGCTTCGGCGATCAGATCGTCGACGCGAGAGACTTCCCGGACGAAACTGCTTAGCGCGAGTATCTCGCGGCGCGCGGCGTCCGAATTCTGGAACGAAGCGGCCAGTGCTACCAGTTCGAGGGCCCTGGCGTAATCCTCGCCTTCCAGGCTGTCGGTAACCGTGCGCTTTAGTGCATCGAGTTGACCGAGTTGCTGAGCCGAGATGCCCATCTCCCGCAGGCGCTGTGTCATTCCGTCCGTGTCCGCCGGCGCGGGAAGCGCTGTCGCCGCTGCCTGGTCGGCAGGCCGCGGTGAGGGGGGGGCGGCCTTTTCCCGCCGCGCGACCGGCCCCAGCAGGCTGTAGGCCAGAAAAGCCCACCACAGAGCCATGATGATCCAGGCTGCGGACCTTACAAACAACGGGAGCGGCCGCTCTTCGTCCAGGACGGCTTCGACCCTTGATTGCACGTCGCGCGGAGACCCGGAATGCACGGCCGCCGGCCCGGGGGCTTGCAGACGCAGAGCCGATCTCTCGCCGTCATGCAGCACCTTGAGCAGCGTGCCGCCTATCGCGACGATATCTCCGACCGCCAGGCGTACGTCGCGGACGGCGCGCGCATTGACCATGGTTCCGTTGGCACTGTCGAGATCCTGTACGAACAGATGTCCGTCCTTGAAATAGAAGCGGCAGTGATGACGCGACAGCAGATTGTCGTCGACCGAAATTTCGTTGCGCCGGGCGCGGCCTGCGCGGGAACCTTCGGGCCTGACGCTGAAGCGGCGGCCCGCCGCGCTCCCCGCTTTCATTTCAAGGTGGAATACCTCATCCATTTCGAGGCAATCCTAGCACGCGCATGCGCCGCTGTCGACACGGTCATATGCCGATGAGGATGAATATCATCATGAAGAGCGCAACGGACTCGATAACGCCCAGCGCCATCAGGTAGTTGGCGAAGCCCTGACCGGTTTCCGCCAGCGCGTCCGAAGCGGCCGCGCCGGTTCTGCCCTGCATCCACGCCGAGATGCCCATTGCGGCTCCGGCGAAGACGCCCCAGCCGAGCAGGCCGGGAAAGGGCGCCCCGCCGGCCGCGGCGGCATTGATGCGAAACATGGCCAGCAGGCCGTAAAAGGTCTGCGTGATGGGAGCGCCGACGAAGACGGCCAGCAGAAAAGGCGCGGTCTTGTTCTGGAGGTAGCACTTCTTCCACGCTCCGACTGCCGCCATTCCCGCGGCTCCGGTTCCAAGACCGGACCCCACGGCGGCCAGAGCCACCGCCATCGCCGCGCCTATTCTCCCCATCGATTCCATGGTTTCAGGTGTCATCACTTGCTTCCTCCCTTGTAATAACCTGCCGGCCGCAGCCGAATCATGCCGCTTCCGCGGCGCCGGCAACTCCGAACGGCTTGTAGTTGAATCCCGACCATTCCTGCCCCATGTGCAGCGAAAATTCCAGCGCGTTGAGTCGCACGCCGTGAACGAGCACGCTCATCGCGCAAAGGATGATGTTCAGCCCGTGCCCCAGCATAAGAACAAGCGCCATCGCCGTCGCGGCGACCGCCGCCGCCGTCCAGAGCGCTGGTCCGGCGCCGGAGACCGTTCCGACGATCATCATCCCCAGGTCCCCGGCCATGCCGTTGAAAGCCTCCGCCACCTTGACGCTGGCGATTCCCAGGGCGAAAAGCCGCAGGTAGGACATCAGGTCGCCGAAACAGCTCACAAGGTCGAGCAGCAGCAGTCCCATATCCATCCATTGCCTTGTCCTGATAAGCCCGGCGACGATGGCAGCCAGGCCGAGAACGGGAACGGGCGCCAGGCCGACCGGAAACCGGGCGCCGACCAGCAGCAGGCGGGCGAGGGCGAATATGCCCCAGACAACGCAGATCCAGCCGGCCTGAACCAGCGTGCGCGGATCCATTCCGTAACGTATGGCTTTCCATCCATGGGCCAACGTCAGGTGTATGCCGCCCAGAAGCAGCGAAAGGGTCATGCTGTTGTTCTGGGAAGTAAGCCAGTCGACGCGAAGCGCGCGCAGGAACCCCGGCAGGTATTCGAAGTCAATGCCGAAGTAGTTGCCCGTCAGAACACCCCAGATCACCGTGCCGGCCGAAAACAGGTAAAGCAGCCTGAAAGGTTCCGGAGGGGACGACGCGAACTTTCCGGCGCGCGCATACGGCGTGAGAATCAGGAAAAGAAGGCCGTAACCCGCGTCCCCGACGATCATGGCAAAGAAGACGCTCAGAAATACCAGGAACGAAGAACTGATATCGGTCTCCCTGTAGCCCGGGACGATGCCCAGGAATCGGAACATGGGTTTTATCATCCTGACCCAGCGCGCATAACGTACCAGGGTCGGCACGGGTTCGTCGTCGGCAGGCTCTTCGATCAGCAGTCCCCAGCCTGACCGCCCCGCCGATTCGCGCAGCTTCCGTACGCGGTCCTCGGGGCAGAACCCGCGCAGGTAGGCAATCTCGCCGGCGTGCCCCATGCCGGCTTCCGCCTTCAGGTAGGCAACGAGATCCCTGAGTTCGGCGGCATGCGCTTCGATGGACGGCAACGATGCGCCGGTGTGGCGCAACTTATCGACAGTCTCGTCCATCTTCCGCCGCGCGGCTTTGAGTTCGTCTTCAACTTCCTTCAACGGCCGCTCGGGTAATGGCAGCTCCTCACCCGCAAACTCGAAGTCGCCTGCCCCGGCCAGGGCGAGAATGCGTCCGCCGTCGAGGCCGATCGGCGTACTGACTACGCCTTCGGGAAGCTTGACCGACTTATCGCCGGGGCAGCGATAGAGGCGAACCGTCACGCCTGCTTCCCGCAGACGATGAATATCGCCTGGATCGAAATGACCCAACGGCTCGATTTCCTCCTTCTCCACCGCAAGGTCTTCGATGCGCTCTTCGATTTCGTTGCGTAATGCCAGCAGCTCGCCGGCTGCGTCCACGGCTTCGGCCGAGGCGGCCGCGGCCGGCGAAGAAACAGCATCGTCGGCGAATGCGCGTAGCGCCGACGCCACGGCCTCGGTACGGTGCAGTTCCGCAAGCGCGCGGTCGACGTCCGCGCTTTCCGGTTTGCGCGCGGGCGCCAGATGCAGAACGCCGAGATCGCGCAGCTCCGCGAGAGTGGCATCCCTGTGCTCAGCCATGCAGAGCAGCGTGATTTTCTTCATGCGTACTATCATCTCATGCCGCCTGCGTCAGCTTCTTTGCCAGCTTGCCCCTGACTACCGCCGCCGTCTGTTCTTCGCCGAGGAATATCTTTATGATACGAATGTTTTCCCTGGCTTCGGGTATCTTCACCTTCTCGAAAAGGTTGACGCGTTGGGTCGTGATGCGCAGCTCTTCCTCGATAAGCCGTTGTTGCTCATGGAGGATTTCGCGCTTGACGCGCAGGCGAATCAGATCCTCCAGAACCACGACGGCGTCGTCCACCCAGGTGGGGGTGGCGAAGAGATCGCAGTCGCACCGGCGGATCACGGCTTCCTTCAGAACGGGTATTGTAACGCCGGCGATGTTGCCCTCCTCCATAAAGACGTCCGTCAACTCCACGAATTGTTCGACTCCCGCCGGCTCGGAGAAGAGCCTGACCCATGGCTTCAGCTTGCCGTGGATCCCGGCTTCCTCGCGTTCCACTTCGGCCGCGGCCGCCGCTGTTTTCTGAATCTCCATCTGGAGTTGCTGTTTCTTCAACTGCAGCATTGGCAGGAAGCGCTCGAAACGGGCCAGGGCTTCCCTCTGGGCCTTTAGTTCATTCTTCGTGTGCTTGATTCTAGCCATCGCGCATATCCGGTCGTCGATCTTAAAGCGTTAAGTCCGGGGCGCGTCCTCTGTTTCGGCCCGGGACTCGGAACCGGGCCAGAACTTTTTGATGAGGTTTGAAGGTATTCCCGTTTCCATCGGTTCGAAGCAATCCGCCAGCATCTCCCATCCCAGGTCGAGGGCTCGTTCCAGCGGGATGTTCACCGACAGGTCCATCATCTCCGCGCGAAAGCGGCCGCCGTACTTCAGCAGCTTGCGGTCCCACTCGCTCATGCGGAATCCCATGGATTGCTTTTCCATGGTTTCGGTATACGAGGCGTAGAGCTGAATCAGCGTGTTCATGATCGTGCGATGATCGTCGCGCGTGTCGCCGTTGACCTGCTGCTTGAGGCGGCTGAGGGACCGAAAGGGATCGATGACTTCGTTGCGCAGGTAGAACTGGCCTTCCGTGATGTAGCCGGTGTTGTCCGGCACGGGGTGTGTATCGTCGTCGCCGGGCATGGTCGTGACCGCCAGGATGGTGATCGAGCCGGCGGTATCGAAGTCGACCGCTTTCTCGTAGCGGGCGGCGAGCTGGCTGTAAAGGTCGCCGGGGTAGCCGCGGTTCGACGGAACCTGTTCCATGGTGATCGCTATTTCCTTCATGGCGTCGGCGAAATTGGTCATGTCGGTAAGCAGCGCCAGCACTCGTTTGCCCTGCAGGGCGAACTGCTCCGCGACCGCCAGTGAGACGTCCGGAACGAGCAGGCATTCCACGACCGGGTCGGCGGCGGTGTGCACGAACATCACGGCTCGCGACAGGGCCCCGCTTTCGTCCAGGGTGTCGCGGAAGAACAGGTAGTCGTCGTGCTTGAGTCCCATGCCGCCCAGGATGATAACGTCGACTTCGGCCTGGAGGGCGATCCGGGCCAGCAACTCGTTGTAAGGCTGTCCGGCCGGGGCGAATATCGGCAGTTTCTGCGATTCAACCAGCGTGTTGAAGACGTCGATCATTGGGATGCCGGTCCGCACCATGTTGCGCGGGATGATTCGCTTGGCGGGATTGACGGACGGTCCCCCGATCTCGATCATGCCGTCCCTGATGCGGGGGCCCTTGTCGCGCGGCACGGCCCCGCCGGTAAAGACGCGGCCCAGCAGCGCATCCGAGAACGGCACGCGCATTCCCTCGCCCAGAAAGCTTATCCTGGCATCCGTCGGAACGCCGCGGCTGCCGGAGAATACCTGGAGCGAGACCACGTCGTCGCGCAGCCTGATCACCTGGGATAGGGATGAGGCCGTATCCGACCTCACCTCGGCCAGTTCGCGGTACTTCACGCCGCTGGCGCGGACGTTGATCACATTGCCGGCGATGTTATCTACCTGGTGATACACTTTCCGCATCGGCGGTAACCTCCCCCAGCATGCTTTCGATTCGTTTCTGCATCGCGGCGAACTCCTCCGCCTCCATCGCCGTGCGGTTCCAGTCGCGGCTTGCCTGGGTCAGCCCGTGAAAGAAACGGCGCGCCGCCGCCTTGTCTTCGAAATGCATCGCGGCACTGAGAATGCGCGATATCACCCCGAAGACGTGTTGCTGGCGTTCGGCCGACGTGGCCGTGTCCACGGGGTCGTAAGCGTCCTGCTGCAGGTACACCGCATCGAGGTATTCGGCCTTGAGATACACCACGAAGTCTTCGATCGTGGTGCCTTCCTCGCCGACAACCTTCATCATCTGTCCGACGTCGTTGCCGTTCTCGAGGATGCGCCGGGCAAACTCGACCTGGGCGTTATCGACAACGCCGGTGTACTTGCTCCAGCTATCGAGGGGATCGATGGCGGGGTAGCGCCTGGCATCGGAGCGGTGGCGCGACAGGCCGTGAAAAGCGCCGACGACCTTCAGCGTGCTCTGTGTCACGGGTTCGTCAAAGTTGCCGCCGGCCGGACTGACCGTGCCCCCGATGGTGATCGAGCCGGTCCGGCCGTCCTTGAGCCGCACCAGCCCGCCGCGCTCGTAGAAGGACGCAATGACCGATTCAAGGTACGCAGGAAAGGCCTCTTCGCCCGGAATCTCTTCGAGGCGTCCGGAAGTCTCGCGCAGGGCCTGTGCCCAGCGCGAGGTGGAGTCGGCCAGCAGCAGAACGTTGAGGCCCATCTGGCGGTAATAACCGGCAATGGTGACGGCGGTGTAGACCGAGGCCTCGCGCGCGGCGACCGGCATGGAACTCGTGTTGCAGATAATGACCGTCCGGTCCATCAGGCTCTTTCCCGTGCGCGGGTCGGTCAGCTTGGGAAACTCGCGCAGCGTTTCGACGACCTCTCCCGCGCGTTCGCCGCAGGCCGCGACGACCACGATGTCGACGTCCGCGTAACGGCTGGTAAGCTGCTGCAGAACCGTCTTTCCCGCCCCGAAGGGCCCGGGAATGCAGTACGTGCCCCCGAGGGGCACGGGAAAGAACGTATCGATGATGCGCACCTTTGTTACCATGGGATCGCGGGGGCGGAGCCTTTCGCGGTAGGCGGTTATCGGCACCTTGACCGGCCAGCGCTGCAGCATGCGCACTTCGTGAATCGCGCCTTGCTCGTCCTTCAGCCGCGCAATTACATCTTCGATGCGGTATTCGCCTTCCGCGGCGACGGACTCGACCGTGAAAGTGCCGGAGAAGCCGAACGGCGTCATGATCGCGTGTTTAAAAATGCCCTCGGGGACGTAACCGAGCGTCTCGCCGGCGGTTACGCTTGTGTCGGTTTCAACCGCGGGCGTAAAGGCCCACTTTCTTTCGCGGTCCAGCGCGTCCAGATACGTGCCGCGCTGCAGGAAGAAGCCGCATTTTTCGGCAAGTTGAGGCAGGGGGTTCTGCAGCCCGTCGTAGATCTGCGTCAGGAGGCCCGGACCCAGTTCGACCGAAAGAAGCTGTCCCGTGAATTCCACGCGGTCGCCCACTGTAAGCCCGGCGGTGTCTTCGAAGACCTGCATGTCCGCCAGCGAACCGCGGACGCGCACCACCTCGCTCATCAGGCGGATTTCTCCCAGCAACGCGAATCCCACTTCGTTCTGGCGGACGGAACCGTCGAACTCGACGGTAATCATGTTGCCGTTAACGCCACGGATTATACTTGTACCCCGCTTCATTCCTGCTCCCGTGCGGTACCTGAGGACGGCGGACGGGCCACTATTTCGCGCACCCCCGCGGCTCCCTCGTCCTCGTTCATCGTGCTCCATCTCTCGGCGATTTTCAGCCTGACGGCATAAGCCAGCACGGCCCTGCCGGAAAACATGTTCAGCCCGGCCAGTTTCTCCGCCGCCGCCCAGCGGAAATGATCGAGCGCCCGTTCGCGCTGCAGCGGGTCCGGTTTCGAGAACGCCTCGCTGGCCGTCTTGTCGACGGTCGCTTCGTGCCCTCGGTGGGGACGGCAGTAAGGCTCCGCATCGAGGTGACGGCGGGCCGCGCGATGGCGCACCAGGGCGTTGCGTAACTGTATTTCAAGATCGTTCCATGCGCGCACGAAAGGGTGTCGCGCGCGATGATCCGGACCCCGCCCAAGCTCCGTAAGCCCCCGCCAATCCGCTTGGGAAAGTCTTTCTCTACAGCATTCGCTGAAAGCCGCAAAAGAGAGCGGCGATGAACCCTCAAACGATAGTGCGGGCAGACCGGCAACCAGGTAGTAGTAGTTCATTCTTTTGCGCCGCGGATGATTTCCGAGAGATCGGGGCGAAGCAAGGCGCAAACGGCGTCGGCCAGGGCATCGCCCGAGAAATCGTGATGCACCTTGTTGTCGACCACCGATATCCTGAATCCCGAGACAACGTCATCGTCGCCCTTGATATCGACTCCCTCGCGGAGCTCTTCGGAAAATCGTTTCATGAAATGGTCGCGCACGGCTTTCTGCTGTTCCTGATTCAGCAGCACCTCCAGCCTTCCGGAAGAGCCCTCGCCGTCGCAGTAGTTCTTGACGGCAACGGCGAGCATATCGGCGAGGGCCGCCGGTGTCAGCGCATCCGGCAGCTCCCGGCCTACCAGTTCCCGCAGCGCCGCCGCGATCCGTTCTTCGAGTGAGAGCATTACGTCGCGGGCGGCCTGGTCAAGCGCCTTGCGTCCGCGTTCGGCAGAAGCAGCGGAGTTGCGTTCCGCCTCTTTTAAGAGGTTGCCGGCCTGCTCGCGGGCCTCCGCTCCGATACGCTCCGCCTCCTCACGGGCTGCCGCGAGCAGTTCTTCCCCCCGGGCCCGAGCCTTTTCGACGCCGTCCTGCTGAATACGGTCCAAAAGCCCCTGCAACTCTTCCGTCATATCTCAACCTCCCCAACCGGCTCTCGAATCCCTTCAGCCGGTGCTATGCCGGCATGGCACAAAGTACAATCTGTCCGGTGCCTTCGCCCTTGGCATCAACCAGATTCTTGCCGAGCGCCGCCAGGATATCCTGCAGACGGCGTTTCATCTGCTGCGGCGTAACCAGGGAAAGCGCGCCGATGGTCAACTCGATCGGAGCGTCGCCCTGGCCCACGGCCTGCTCGAGCACGCAATTATGGATGGCCGCAAGCCTCTTGCGCGCCTCCTCCTCCGTCTGACCGGAAAGGCAGAGAATAAATTCATCTGCCCCGAAACGGGCCAGGATGTCCATGTCCCTGATCTGCGTACGGGTAATTTCGACAACCTCCGCCAGCAGGGCGTGAGCCTGTTGAATGCCGTATGTTTCTATATACCTGCGGAACGCGTCGACGGATATCAGCGCCAGCGCCAGCGGGTAACCGTGAGTGCGGGCCCGCTCCATTTCCGTGGCCATGGCGGGGATGAATGCCTTGTACTGCAGCGCCTTGGAGGCGTCGTCAATGCTTGAAAGCTTCTTGCTCTGCCGCACAAGCTCGAACTTCTCCATGAGCTGCCCGATCAGCAGCCCGATCACCTGCAGGTGCAGCAGGTCGGATTCGGTGAAGTCGTCGCTGTCGGCTCGATCGCAGAAAATGTAACCAGTGCCGCGCTGATTGCTGACGACGGGAGCCAGCACCGCTGAAGTGAACTCGTGTTCGAGTTTTAACTGCAGGTATACATCCGAAGACCTGTCGACGCCGTTCAGCAGCATGGGCTGCTGCTCGAGTACGACTCTTTCCGCGATCGGGCCCGGGCTGTCGCGATGGAACTTCTTGGCAAACGTATAACTGATCTGACGCGATATCTTGATGCGCAGTTCCTTGGTGTCTTCGTCGATCAGAATCAGCGCGACGCTCTGGCAGGGAAAGTAATCCTTCATGCTGTTCATGATGACGTGCAGGGCCTCTTCCAGCGAAAGCGCCCCGTCGGCTTCACGCATGACATGAACCAGCCATCCGCCCAGGGTGGGGGTAGTCATCTTCGCCTCCTTGTTCGTCCGCCCGTTCTGTTAATGTTGTGTAGCAACGGTCATCCGCACAAGTTCTGTTTCAGCCCGCGCGTGTCGGGACACCGCCAAGTTGCTAGCCGCAGATTTCCATTTCCGCCAATTTGCTCAGCAGGTCGTAACGAGCCGCCGTTTTTCTGTCGGCCTCTTCCAGCAGCCTCCTGGAATTCTCCGGATCGGTCTTTGTCAGAATTCTGAAGCGGTTTTCCTTCAAAGCATGCTCGCTGAACTTCATGGTAGGCGCCTTGCTGTCCAGCGTCAACGGGTTCTTGCCCTGTTCGGCAAGGGTCGGGTTGAACCGGAACAGCGGGAAATGGCCCGAGTTCACGGCTTCCTTCTGGTTCTCAAGTCCTTTGGTCATGTCGATGCCCTGAGCAATGCAGTGCGAGTAGGCGACGATTATCGACGGACCGTTGTAGGCTTCCGCCTCAACGAACGCCTTGACGACCTGGTTGGGGTTTGCGCCCATCGATACCTGCGCGACATAGATGTTGCCGTAAGTCATCATCATCAGACCCAGTTCCTTCTTCATCGACGGCCGTCCGGACGCCGCGAACTTGGCAACGGCGCCCATCGGCGTGGATTTGGAGGCTTGTCCGCCGGTATTGGAATAGACTTCGGTATCGAGCACCAGCACGTTGACGTCCCGGCCTGCCGCCAGGACGTGGTCCAGGCCGCCGTAGCCGATGTCGTAGGCCCATCCGTCGCCGCCGAGCACCCAGACGGACTTCTTGACAAGGTAGTCGGCCAGCGACATCAGCCGATCGCAGACTTCGCACTTGCATTTGCCCAGTGCATCCTTGAGTTGTTCGACGCGCGAGCGCTGTTCTTCGATCGCGATCTGGGTGGATTGGTCGGCATCGCGCAGCGCCTTCAGAAGTTCGGCGGGCACTTCCTTGCAGTCGCCGCCGCCGTTGAGCAACGTCTCGATAAGCTCCAGCGCGCGTGTCTTGAACTTGTCGACCGCCAGGCGCATGCCGAAGCCGAACTCGGCGTTGTCCTCGAACAACGAGTTCGACCACGTCGGTCCGCGCCCGTCCGGCCGGGTGCAGTAGGGGGTTGTCGGCAAGTTGCCGCCGTAGATGGAAGAGCAACCCGTTGCGTTGGCGATCATGGCGCGATCGCCGAATAGCTGCGTGAGCAGCTTGACGTAAGCGGTTTCGCCGCACCCGGCGCAGGCGCCCGAGAATTCGAACAGCGGGCGGCAAAGCTGACTGCCCTTGATGCTGGCCCGGTTGAAGAGTTTCTCATCCGTGTCGGGGATGCTCATAAAATGCGCGAAATTGGCCGCCTCGGCCTCGCGCAGCGGGAGCTGTTCGGCCATCATGATGGCGCGCCGCCCTGTCTCCTCTTTTGTCTCCTTGTTGCGCTCGCGTCCGGGACACCGCTCCACGCACATGCCGCAGCCGGTGCAGTCTTCGGGTGCGACCTGGACGGTGAATTTCATGCCGGCGTAATCCTTACCCTTGGCATCGGCCGATTTGAAGTTCGGCGGAGCGCCTTCCAGGTGCCGCGGATCGTAGAGCTTGGTCCTGATCGCGGCATGCGGGCAGACCAGCGAACACTGCGCGCACTGGATGCAAAGCTCGGGATTCCATTCCGGAATCTCCACGGCAATGTTGCGCTTTTCGAAGCGCGTCGTGGCGGTCGGCCAGGTTCCGTCGGCGGGCATCGCGCTGACCGGCAATTCATCCCCGCGGAGCTGCATCAGCGTGGCCGTCACGGTCCTTACGAAATCCGGCGCCTCGTCCGAGACGGTCGGCGGCATCTTGAGTCTGCCTGAGGGCTGCGAGGGTACCTTTACTTCGTGCAGGGCGGCAACGGCGCCGTCAACCGCGCGGTAGTTCATCTGCACGACCTCGTCGCCCTTGCGCCCGTAAGTCTTCTTGATCGCCTTCTTGAGCGACTCGATGGCCTGCTCCGGCGGCAGTACGCCGGAAATCCCGAAGAAACAGGTCTGCATGATCGTGTTGATGCGCGCGCCCAGCCCGAGACTCATGGCCAGATGAGAGGCATCGATCACGTAGAACTTGATCTCCTTGTCGATGATTTGCCGTTCCATCTCGTCGGGCAGGTGATCCCACACTTCCTCGGGACCGAAGGGACTGGCCAGCAGAAACACCGCGCCTTTCTTGGCGCTGGACAACATGTCGTACTTCTCGACGAAGGAGAAGTTGTGGCAGGCTACGAAGTCGGCCTTGGCGCACAGGTACGGGCTGCGGATCAGTTCAGGCCCGAAACGCAGGTGCGAAACCGTGATGGCGCCGGCCTTTTTCGAGTCGTATACGAAGTAACCCTGGGCGTAGTTGTCGGTATCGTCGCCGATGATCTTGATGGAGTTCTTGTTGGCTCCCACGGTGCCGTCGGAACCGAGTCCGTAGAACATGCACTCGAAGCGGCCGGCGCTTTCGGGGTGCCAGGCGGCATTGACGTCCAGACTGCTCCCGGTGACGTCGTCGGTGATGCCGACGGTGAAGTGGTTTTTCGGCGATTCGCAGGACATGTTGTCCAGGACTGCCTTGACCATGGCGGGGGTAAAGTCCTTCGAGCCCAGGCCGTAGCGCCCGCCCAGGATCATGGGGTAGGCGTCGCTCTTGAACCACTTTTCGTGCATGGCTTCGCCGATTGCCGTGCGCACGTCGGTGTAAAGCGGCTCGCCCACCGCGCCGGGTTCCTTGGTGCGGTCGAGGACGGCGATTGCCTTGACGGAAGCAGGCAGCGCCTCCACGAATGCCTTTGTATCGAAAGGCCGGTACAGACGCACCTTCAACACGCCCACCTTTTCGCCCTGCGCGTTGAGGTAGTCCACGGTCTCATGAACGGTTTCGGCGCCCGAGCCCATGATGACGACGACCCGTTCGGCGTCCGGCGCGCCCACGTAGTCGAAGAGACGGTACTGCCGGCCCGTCAGCCCGGCGAACTTGTCCATGCATTTCTGGACTATACCGGGCGTATCGAGATAGAAGCGGTTTACCGTTTCGCGCCCCTGGAAATAGACGTCGGGATTCTGCGCGGTCCCGCGCAGAACCGGCCGGTCCGGGCACATCCCGCGCTCGCGGTGCGCCTGGACCAGGTTCTCGTCGATCATCCCGCGCATGACTTCGCGCGAAAGCTGCTCGATCTTCTGGATCTCGTGCGAGCTGCGGAAGCCGTCGAAGAAGTTGAGAAACGGCACGCGCGCTTCGAGCGTCGCCGCATGGGAAATCAGCGCCAGGTCGTGAATCTCCTGGACGCTGTCGGCGGCAACCAGCGCAAAGCCGGTCTGGCGCACCGCCATGACGTCGGAATGGTCACCAAAGATAGACAAGGCCTGGCAGGCGAGAGAACGGGCCGAAACATGGAATACCGTCGGGGTCAGCTCGCCGGCGATCTTATACATGTTGGGTATCATCAGCAGCAGGCCCTGAGATGCCGTGAAGGTCGTGGTCAGCGCGCCGGAAGTGAGGGCTCCGTGCACGGCGCCCGCCGCGCCTCCCTCGGACTGCATTTCGACCACGTCGGGAATGGTGTTCCACAGGTTTCTCACACCGGCCGCGCTCATTTCGTCGGCCGTCTCCCCCATCGGCGATGACGGGGTAATCGGATAAATGGCGCACACTTCGCTGCAGGCGTGCGCGACCGTAGCGGCGGCGGTGTTGCCGTCGATCATGACCATGTTCTTCTCTGGCATTGTTATCTCCCTGGCACTTGCCATGTTATCGTGACAATAAAACGAAGTTCCGGCGCCGGGCCGATTGCAGAGCGGCCGCCAGTCTGTGGCATCGGCTCTGCGAGCCGATCCGCCGGGTCCAGCCTGGTCTATTCACCAAGATCTGCTGCAAACGCGTATCTCACGCCATCTGAAGGATTTCTTGCCGAATGCCGACCTCGACGTGGCTAAAGCCTCTTCCTCAAATCATCCACTTGCCCGGCACTGCCCAGCACGCCGTTCTTGTGGGCGATGTACCTGGCATATTCCTCAATGAAAACGGCGCCGGGCTTGCGAAGGTCGAACACCTCCGGATGGTCGCGGAAATACTCGCGGTGGACGCGGCACCACACGAGCCGGCCGTCGGTATCGATGTTGACCTTGGTGACGCCCATCGTGGCGGCCTTGCTGATCTCGTCCTCGTCGACGCCCTTGGCGCCCTTTAACTGCCCGCCCGCGGCGTTGATCCGCTCGACCTCGTCCTGGGGCACCGAGCTCGAACCGTGCATGACGAGCGGAAAACCGGGGAGGAGTTTCTGGGTGCCAGTAATGACTTCGAAATGCAGGCCCTGCGTGCCGCTGAACTTGTAGGCGCCGTGACTGGTGCCGAAGGCGCAGGCAAGGCTGTCGCAGCCCGAGGCCTCTACAAACTTCCGGGCCTCTTCAGGATTGGTGAGGTGGGCTTCATCCTCGCTGACGGAGATGTCTTCCTCGACACCGCCGAGCTGGCCCAGTTCGGCCTCGACCGCTACGCCCCTGGCATGCGCGGCGTCGACGATACGTTTCGTGATCTCGACGTTCTTGTCGAACGGCTCGTGACTGGCGTCTATCATGACCGAGGTATAAAAGCCGCTCTCGATGCAGTCCATGCAGGCTTCCTCGTTGCCGTGGTCCAGGTGGACGGCGAAGATTACGTCCGGGAAAATTGCATCCGCCGCCCTGATCATGCCTTCCAGCAGGCGCTTGTCGGTGTAGGACCGCGCACCCTTGGATATCTGTATAATGAAGGGGGCCTTGCTCTCCACGCAGCCCTTGAAAAGACCCATGAGCTGCTCTGCGTTATTGATGTTGTAACCTCCGACCGCATACTTGCCGTACGCGTGGCTGAAGAGCTCCCTGGTTGATACGATCATCTGTATCTACTCCTTATGTGTCTTTTTTGGGGAATGCCGCGCCCACCGCGCCAATCACCGACTATTACGGGTCAAAACAGCGGCTCAATTTACAGCCTGGCGGGGGACAGGTCAACCATGTTTCGGCGCGGCATGGATGCATTCGCCGTGGACCGCGTGGGCGGCCTCCATCCAGGCTTCGGAGAATGTCGGGTGGCAGTGAATCGTGCGGCCGAGTTCCTCGACGGTCAACTCGGCCCTGATCGCCACCGCGGCCTCGGAAATCATCTCGGTGGCATGCGGCCCGAGGGCTTGCGCGCCGACAAGCTGCCCGGTGTCGCGGCGGGCGACCCACTTGACGAAGCCTTCGGCTTCGCCCGCGGCCAGCGCCTTACCCAGCGCCGCGAAGGAGAACTTGCCTGTTTGCACGTCCAGGCCCCCGCGGGCCGCCTCGGCCTCGCTCACGCCGACGCTGCCGATCTCCGGCGAGGTGAAGATGCAGGACGGCACGAGCGTCTCGTACTTACTCGGTCTTTCCCCGCAGGCGTTCTCGGCCGCGGCGATGCCCTGGGCGGTGGCGGCGTGCGCAAGCTGTGTGCTGCCGGCGGTTACGTCGCCTACAGCGTAAACTCCGGCCGCCGCGGTACGGCAGTACTCGTCAACCGGGAGCGCGCCGGTTTCATCGGTATTCAGACCGACGGCTTCGAGTGCGAGCCTTTCCGTAAACGGCCGGCGCCCGATGGATACCAGCATCTTCTCGGCCTTGACCGATTTCCCGCCGACCTTGCCGGAGACTCCGTCTTCGCCGGCATCGATGTCCTTCATCGGCTCGCCCGTCAATATGCGGATGCGCAGCGCTTCCTGCATGTGCCGGCGCAGCGCGCGTCGCAGGTCCGCGTCCAGCACCATCAGAATGTCGTCCAGCATTTCGACGACGGTAACCCTGACGCCGAGCCGCGCCGCCAGGCAGGCGAATTCGCACCCGATTACGCCCCCGCCGAGCACAATCAGCGAAGACGGCAGCTCCGTCATGTCCAGGAACCTGCGGCTGCCCATAACGCGGGGGTGGCGCGGTATGAAAGCAGGCCTTACGGATTCGGAACCGGTTGCTATTATCGCGCGGCCGGCCTGTACTTCCCGCTTATGGCCCCTCCGAGCTACAAGCAGGCGGTTACGGCCGGTGAAAGACGCCGTGCCTTTGAATGTCTCGACGCCGTTGGCCTTCAGAAGCTGAGTCACGCCGCCGGTCAGCCGGGCCACCACCGCGTTCTTGCGAACGTTCATCTCGGCATAGTCGTAGCCCACGCGTCCCGGCTTAAGTCCCAGCGCCGCCGAATTGCGCATGCGCTCATACAGATCGGCGGATGCGATCAGGGCCTTGGTGGGAATGCAACCCCAGTTCAGGCAGGTCCCGCCTAGCGCCTCCTTCTCGACCAGGGCAACCGAAGCGCCGAGCTGAGCCGCGCGTATGGCCGCGGGGTATCCTCCGGGACCCCCGCCGATAACTACAACGTCAAACTTCTCCATAATTCCGTGTCCTCGAGTTTGGCTTTTACCGCGTTCACGAACATTGCGCCGCGCGTGCCGTCCACGATCCTGTGGTCGCACGAGAGGGTTATCTTCATGCGCGCGCGGATTTGCATGCGGCCGTCGACGGCGGCCACTTCGTCGCGCGTGCTGGAGACGGCCAGAATTCCGCTCTCTCCGGGGTTGATGATCGCGTGGAAATTATCCACGTCGCACATGCCCATGTTGGAAACGGTGAATGAACTGCCGGTCATCTCGTCCGGCAGCAGCTTGCCTTCCCTGGCGCGCGCCGCCAGGTCCTGCGCCGTGTCGTGCAGCTCTACCATGCACAGGTCTCCGGCGTTGCGGATCACCGGCACGACCAGCCCGTCGTCCAGTCCGACGGCCATGCCGAGGTCGACCGATTCGTACCACCTTATCGTGCTGCCGTCGCAGACGCTGTTGAGCGCGGGAAACTCCCGCAGGCTCAGGATTACGGCTTCGAGGATAAAATCCGTAACCGTAAATGATTGGCCGGTCTCCTTCAGCTCCTGCCGGTAGGACAGTAGGTCGGTCATGTCGACGGTAACGGTGACGTAGAAGTGAGGTGTCGTCGTGAAGCTGCGCGTGAGGCGCTGAGCTATGGTTTGTCGCATCCTGCTGAGCGGACGCGGCCTGGCGGCGATCGAGCGTTCGACGTCCTCGACCGTGATGCGCCCGCCCAGTCCCGTGCCGCGCACGGTCAGGATATCCACCTTGCTCGCGGCGGCCAGACGTTTTGCGGCCGGCGTGATTTTGCGCTCGTGGTAACGATTGGCTTCGAGCCAGGCTTCGACGTCCTTCACCAGGATACGGCCGTTCGGCCCGCTGCCGCGAATCCGCGCCGGGTCGATCACGCTGGCTTCGGCCAGTTTGCGCGCCCGGGGAGTAATGAAGAGGCGGCGCGCCGGCGCTGGTTGCGGCGGCGGGACGGGCTCGGGCGGCCGGGGAGGGGGGGATGCGGGGCGGCTTTCGGTATCCGCGCGGCGCGGGAGGACGGAAGGCGGCGAGGCAGGCGCCGGCGGTTCGTCTTCGGCGGGACGGCGGGGTTCGGGTTCCTGAGCCGCCGGCGGCTCGGCTGCCTGAGCCGCCGCAGTCGCGGGCTTCAGCGACGCGGTCTTGCCGGGCGCCTTTTCGCCGGCCTTGCCGATGTAGGCTACAACCGACTGCACCGGTACCGTTTCTCCTTCGCCTACCAGGATCTTGAGCAATGTGCCTTCAAAAAAACTCTCAGCTTCCAGAACGGCCTTGTCCGTTTCGATTTCGAATATGACTTCGCCCTTCCTGACCGCGTCGCCCTCCTGCTTGTGCCACTTGACGATCGCGGCTTCCTCGACGGTCTGTCCCAGCTTGGGCAGCAAAACGGCTTGTGCCATGGTTGAACCTCTCTTTACGGGTTTCCTAAAGTATCGATCGGGCGGCGGCGGCTATGTCGTCCGCGTCGGGCAGAAACGCGGCCTCCAAAACGTGAGACTGCGGCGCGATGCCGTTGGCCGCCCCCACGCGCACCACCGGCGCATCAAGGTAATCGAAGACTTCCGTCATGATCGTCGAGGCGATTTCGGCCGTATAACTGCCGATGTGAACGCACTGGCTTGTCACGACGCAGCGCCCGGTCTTTCTGACCGACGCCGCGATGGTTTTGATGTCCAGCGGCACGAGACTGCGGACATCCACGACTTCCACGGAGGCGCCTTCGGCCTCGAGGGCTTGGGCCGCCTTGAGAGCATCCCGCACTGCCGGTCCCCAGCAGACGATCGTCAGGTCCCGGCCTTCGCGCCTGACTTCAGCCCGTCCCAGCGGCACAAGGTAGTCGTCTTCGGGAACCGGCCCCTTGACGCCGTAGAGAATCTGAGATTCCACGAACATTACCGGGTTGTTGTCGCGGATGGCCGCCTTGAGCATGCCCTTTGCATCGTACGGGGTGGCGGGGTACACGACGTACAGGCCCGGGATGTGCGCGAACACCGACTCGAGCGTCTGCGAGTGCTGCCCGCCGTATCCCTTGCCGCCGCCGACCGAAACGCGGTAGACCAGCGGCACTTCCACGTTGGCGCCGGACATGTAGTGCCACTTGGCGGCCTGGTTGGCGATCTGGTCGGAGGCCATCAACGTGAAGTCCATGTACATCAGTTCGGCCACCGGGCGCAGGCCGGCCATTGCGGCGCCGACGGCCGTCCCGCAGATTGCCGCCTCGGAAATGGGCGTGTTGAAGACGCGTTCGCGGCCGAACGCCTCGAGCAGCCCCTTGGTCGCCTTGAAGGCGCCGCCGTAGTCGGCCACGTCCTCGCCGTAGAAAATCACGCGAGAGTCGCGCAGCATCTCCTGGAAAAGCGCCTCCTTGATGGCGTCGCGATAGGTCAGTTCGCCGTTGGTCCGCTTGATTTCGGGCGCGGTTTTGACGATCTTGACCTCGCCGAATTCTTCCGGAACCGTTTCGGCCGCCGAGTCCGTGTACATGTACTTGATGACGTCGGCGGGAGAGGGGTCGGCCGCGGCGGCCGCGCGCGCCGCCGCGCGGGCGTTGCGATCGGCCGTCTTCTTGCGCAGCCGGCCGAGTGACCGTTCGGTCAGGATTCCCGCGTCGAGCAGTTCCGCCGAGAAAGTGTCGATCGAGTCTACGGCCTTCCATGCTTCTTCTTCCTCGCGCGTGCGGTACTCGTTGCGGGGGTCGCTGAGGGAATGGCCGTAGTAGCGATAGGTGTCCAGCTCGACCAGGAAGGGCCCTTTGCCCCGCCGGCAGCCTTCGGCGGCCCGCCGCACGGCGTCGCGCACGGCCAGGACGTTCATGCCGTTGACGACTTCGGCCTGCATATTGTTCTCGGCGAATCCGGCGGCCCGCCGGGCAAGGAACTCGATCCCCATGACCTCGTCGTCGGTGCGGTGCGTCATGCCGTAGTGGTTGTTTTCGATGACGTAGATTATGGGCAGACCGAAGCGGTGTTTGCCGGCCAGGGCGCTGGTGAACTGCGCCATGTTGGCCCAGTTGAGGGATTCGAGCACGACCCCGTTGGCGTAGGCGCCGTCGCCGGCGAAGCAGCACACCACGCGCCCCGAGCGCCGGTAGCGGGCGGCCATGGCGGCGCCCGTCGCGATCGGCACGCCGCCGCCGACAATGGCGTTGGCTCCGAGATGGCCCACCGTGAAGTCGGCGATGTGCATGCTGCCTCCGCGTCCCTTGCAGTAACCGTCCTCCTTCCCGAACAGTTCGGCAATGGTGCGATAAACGTGGTCTTCCAGCGCGGCTTCAACCAGCGCCTTGCGGGACCGGGCGGGGCAGTCCGGCACGCGGGCGCGCAGTTGCCCGGACGGCATGGCGCGGATGGCGGCACAGCCCTTGGCAACACTGTCGCCGTGCCCGCGGTGCGTCGAGGTGATGTAGTCTTGCGGGTCGATCCCCGCGATGCTGCCCGCCGACGCTGCCTCCTGACCGATGGACACATGGGTGGGTCCGCGGTAATCAAAACCGGCGCAGGGCTCGTAGGCGCCCGAGCGCAGCTTGATTATCATCTGCTCGAACTCCCTGATCGTCAACATGTCCTCGAGCAGGTCGACGGCCGCGGCCGCGGACAAAGCGCCCGCGGAAAGCTCGGACTTCAGGTTTTTCCTGTAGCGGTAAGCATGGATCCGGCCGCAGTCCACGGTGCAAGGGCTGAAATCCGGCCGCATGTTGCTCAGATAGTTGGGCATACTGCTGCACTCCTCGTCTTCGTTCTAATCCGACGCGTATTGATTCATGCATAAATAGTGATCGGCGATCCGGATGGCAATAGGAAAAGCGGAAATCGGCGCGCGGGAAAGCAGTTGATCTCGGTAAAGCGGCGGCGTAGTATACGCTTTTCAGTCGGCAATTCAATCCGGCGGCGGCTCGGAGAGGAGGGGACTGATGCAATACAGGACAGCGGCGACACTGACGGCGGTTGTTGTTCTCTTGTCTTCGCACCCGTTGCGGGCCGGCGAAACGGAGGAAGCCGCTGCGATTGAAGAGCAGGCGGCAAGGCTCAGAGCATGGAATGAGCCGGTCCGGGAAATCCCCCCGCCGTCCAACGAAACCGACCTGGCGAAGGCCAACGCCGAGATAGACCGCTTGAAGAGCGTTATCGACGATTTGCGTGTCAGGCTTGAACGGGAGCGCCGCAACAGCCACTATAACATGGGATACGTTTACAAGGTCTGCCGCCAGTACGGGCGAGCGGAGCGGGAGTTCCTGAAAGCCCTTGAGATCGACCCGGAGGACCCGTGGATCCATTACAATCTCGGGATACTGTATCAGGATGACCTGAAGAACCGCGCGAAAGCGCGCGAGCATTACGGCAAATTTCTGGAACTGGCGCCGTACGATCCGGACGCGCCGAGGGTGCGGGAGTGGATGTCGGCGCTCTGATCTGAACCTTGTGGGGAAGCAATGATTATCCGTCGCAGAGCTTATCCGCGGGCCGGTCTGATAGGAAATCCTTCGGACGGCTATTTCGGCAAGACCATAGCCTTCACGTTCTCCAATTTCTGCGCCGAGGTGGTGCTCTACGAGACTCCGGAACTGGAGATACTGCCCAACACGCGGGATCACTCCCTGTTCAGGAATATCGGCCATCTGGCCGATGACGTACGGCGCTACGGATATTACGGCGGGATTCGCCTTCTCAAGGCTACGGTCAAACGGTTCAACGATTACGCCTCGCGCAACGGCATCGAGCTTCATGACCGCAATTTCACGATTCGGTACTCGTCCGACATTCCGCACATGGTGGGTCTGGCCGGTTCCAGCGCCATCATAACGGCCTGCCTGCGCGCCCTGACGGCGTTTTACGGGATTGCCGTTCCCGATCCCGAGCAGGCGAACCTGATTCTTTCGGTCGAACAGGAGGAGCTGGGTATTTCGGCCGGGTTGCAGGATCGCGTGGCCCAGGTTTATCAGGGACTTGTTTACATGGATTTCTCGCGCGATTTGATCGAAGGGCGCGGGTACGGCGAGTACGAGTATCTGGATGCGGCTCTGCTCCCGCCGCTTTACGTGGCGTTCCGGCGCGATTTGGCCGAGGGGTCCGAAACCGTTCATAACACCTTGCGTGCGCGCTTTGACCGCGCCGATCCGGACGTGCTCGGCGCCATTGCCGACTGGATAAGCCTGACCGACAGGTTCAAAGCCCTTCTGCTCGATGGGAAAAGGGATGAGCTCGGCGAATTGATCAACGCGAATTTTGACCGGCGCCGGCAGGTCTGCCGGATCAGCGAAGAGAACCTCGGGATGATAAAGGCCGCGCGCGCCTGCGGCGCGAGCGCCAAGTTTACCGGTTCCGGCGGGGCCATCGTGGGCATGTACGCCGACGACGCAATGTTCGCCGCGCTGGAGAGAAGCCTGGAACCCATGGGCGTCAGCGTGCTGAAACCGCGGCTTGCGCCGCCAAGCGAGGTGTCCGGAGATGATTCGTAAAGCCGTAATTCCCGCGGCCGGTTTCGGTACGCGTTTTCTGCCCGCTTCGAAGTCGCAGCCCAAGGAAATGCTGCCGATCGTCGATACTCCGGTAATCCAGTACGTGGTGGAGGAAGCCGTGGCCTCAGGCATAACCGATATCCTGATGGTTATCGGAAAGGGCAAGCGGGCGATAGAGGAACACTTCGACCGCAGTTTCGAGCTCGAAGCCGAGCTGGCGGAGAAGGGAAAGTCGGAGGAACTGGCCGAGATACGCCGCATATCGAGTCTGGCCGACGTTCACTTCGTGTGGCAGAAAGAACTGCGCGGTCTGGGCGACGCGGTGCTGTGCGCGCGGCATCATGTCGGCAACGAGCCGTTTGCCGTGCTGCTCGGGGACACGCTGGTGGAGTCCGATGAACCTGTAACGAAGCAGCTCGTGCGCGCGTTTGAACGCTACCAGGAGTCGGTGGTCGCGCTGGAAGAGGTGGAGCGCAGCAAGGTCAGTCGCTACGGGGTGATTGCCGGCAGCGAAATATCCCGCGATATATATCTGATCAAGGATTTTGTCGAGAAGCCGACGGTGGAGGATGCGCCGTCCAACCTGGCCATTGCGGGACGTTATGTCCTCACGCCCGAGATATTCGACTATATCGGCCGAACGGGTCAGGGCAAGAACAACGAGATACAGCTCACCGATGCCATGCGTCTGCTGGTGGAGTCCCGCGCCATGTACGGACTGCGTTTTGCCGGGGTCCGCTACGATATCGGCAATAAGCTGGACTTCATAAAGACCAACGTTGCCTTCGGTCTGGAACGTGAAGATCTGAGAGAAGAACTGAGGGATTTTCTCAAGGAGTTGGTTGGCGGGTCCTGCTGACCGGCAGCGCTTCCAAGGGCATGCCCAGGACGCTTTCCAGTCCTATCAGTGCCAGTTGGTATTCCAACTCGGCCTGAATATCCATGCGGCGGGATTCCAGGATCTGTTCGCGCACCCGCGCCACGTCGGCGGGGTCAACTCCGGTTGCGTCGCTTATTCCGTCAAGCGTCGACTGCATTCCTTCAATGATCGGCGCGGTTTCGGACCGGTAACGGGCACGGTTGCCCGCCATGGCGCGCGCGGCGGCAAGGGCGTCGGCGATCTCGCGCTTCACGCGGGCCCTGGCCTTGCGCTCCCTTGCGTCCGCTCCGCGCCACTCGGCTTCGAGCACGTCATCCTCGGAGTTGAACGCGGCGAAGAAGGGAAGCTCGAATGCTGCGTCGATGCGCCATTCGTCGTCCTGGCTGTCGTCCCGCGTGACCTGCGAGAACGCCCTGGTGCGGCCGCGCGACGGATCGAGTTCGGTTCCGGTCTCGCTCCGGTCGCTGGTTCCGTCGTCGACGGAGTAGGATGCCTGCACAAAGCTGGGCCAGGGGATGCGCGCCGCGCGGCACTCCTCGTACCTGGCGCGCGCTTCGCGCGCGCGCCAGAAAAGAGCCGAGACGTCCGCCCGGCGCCTCAGAGCGTATGAGAGCAGGGCGGTTGCGTCGAGCGCGGCGAGATCCGGTTGCGGGAATGTCGCCTCGCTGACGGCGAGCTGCATCTCGTCGGCTTCGGCGGCGGCCAGCGAGGCAAGCTCGCGGCGCGCGGCCTGGTACTCGCGTTGCGCCTCGTCGCGGTCGCTCAGGACCCCCAGGTAGCGCCGCGAGGCCGTCATGACGTCCTGCACCGTGGCCTGCCCCTGTTGCAGGCGCTCCTTTACAAGGTCCAGGGTACTGCGGTAAACGCCGGCGAGTTCCTCGATAACGGCAAGATCTTTATCCAGGAAATGGACCTGGGCGAACAACGAGCGCACCTGCACGCTCAATTGCCACTGCGCGTCCAGCAGTTCAGCCACCGCGGCATAGATCGCGGCCGCCTCGGCCGAAACGCGCCGCGAGGTCACCCATGGGCTGGGGAGGAAGAAGCGCAGGCCGATCCCGTAACTGTTGCGCTCGTCGGTAATGTCGCCGCGGGAAGAGGCGGTCGACGGCGCGGCGATTCCGCCTGCTTGATACGTAAGCAGATCGGACTGGGTCTGGACGCGCGCGGCATCCCCCTCCTGCATGCCGTAAGAGAAACGCAACTCGGGATCGCGGATGTCGAAGGCGGCGTCCTTGCGCCTTGCGGCTACCTGCACTTCGGCCAGCAGTGCCGCGATTTCATCGCTGGCGGCGGCGGCGCGCTGCACGGCCGCGTCCACGGTGAGCGGACCATTGAAAACATCCTCGGGCGGTTCCGCGGCCAGTCGGCTGACGGAAGCGAGCGTGCCTGAAAGATCGGGATTGCGGACCGCGCAGCCCGCGGCGCACAGCGCAATGATTATTGCCAGGACCGGCCGCGGATTCATTGTTCGCGACTCCCGCCGGACGTCAGCCGGCTTTTGAGGGCGGCGAATGCCGAGAGCGTTGAACGGGTCCCGGCCAACCTGATCTGAACCGTCTCGCCGGGCACCAGGTTGTGGTCGCCAAGCAGCTCGAAGATCACGCGCCGTCCGCGCAGGAGCTCCGTCCGCAGGGGCGACAGCCGCTGCGGAAAAGTGTCTATTTCTGGCGCGACTGCTACAACGCGCGCGTCGTAGTGAACGCCGCTTCGCCCTTGCCGCCAGACGTAGGCCGGTTGATTCTGAGCAAGGCTTGCCTGGTAAGTTTCGGGCAGAAAGCCGATCACCAGGTTCGATTCCTGCGTAACGAGCCGCAGGATCGGTTCGCCCGCGGGCACGATATGGCCGGCGTGATGGAAAATCCTGGAAACCACGCCGGCGCGGCCCGCGCGCAGGGCATAGGTCTCGCGGCGCGCCATAGCGGTTTCGCGCTGGGCGTGAAAAATCGCCTGCTGGTCTTCCGCACGTCGTTGCAGCGCCTGGCGGATAGTTTCCCCATCGCGCAGTTGAAGCGATTCGTAAAGCTCGCGCCTGGCTTCGACGGCTTCGGCGAGACGCTGTTGTTCAACCGCGATCATCGCGGGATACGCGGCGATCTCTTCACGCAAACCGGCGATCGAAGGCCTGAGCGAGTAGGCCGTGGTGGCATCGATCAACTTCTTTGCGAACAGCTCGTCATAGTCCGCCTGCTGCTTCTCCAGCTGCGCCAGCATGGCCTTGTCGCGTTCCTGCTGCCGTTTCAGGTCGGCCAGCGCCGCCTGGGCATCGTTGATGGATTCCTCGAACGTCTTGATCGTGCTCAAGGTCTGGCGCTCGAAGTTGCCGATCGAGTTACGCGCCTCGCGCATCTCGGCTTCGATCTGCCGGATCTCGGCGTCCACCACCGCGGTATCCATACTGGCAAGCACGTCGCCGGCCGCGACACGCTGTCCCAGAACCACTTCAATGGAGTTAATCTTGGCGGCTTCGAGGGCGGCTACCGGTTCGGCCACCGTGTCGACGATCCCGCTCAGTGTGCCCAGGGCGGTGCGGTAGAGCATAAAGAAGATCAGAACGCCGATCGCGCCTAGCCAGACCAGGAAAGGCCAGGCGCCTTTGAACCGAGACAGGTGCACCCGCAGGCGGGGCTGGAGCCTGGCGCGTTTGTATGACTTGGATTCCTTCACAACTCAACCGTCGTGCGCTGCATCAGCAGATTGGCGTCGGTGACTTCGTCGATGCTGTGCAGTTTTTCTACCAACTCGGACTGGTACGACGGGTCGAGCAGGCGTACCTGGTAGGAGTACTCGATGAGGTCCCCCTGGGCCGCCTCCCGCATCGCTAGCAGGTAAAAAGCAGAACAGCATTCGTGCAGGGCGGCCTTGATTTCGCCTTCCACTGTCGTTTCGGTGGGCAGCGTGAACCTCAACAGCCCCTCGTACTGTCGCCGCGAGGCAAACGGCGAGATGTGCAGCAGCAGCGCGGCCAGGCATATGCATACCGTGCCGACGGTTGCCACGGTGAAAGTGTTAGCGCCGCATGCGATGCCGACGCCCAGGCTGGCAAACAGAAAGACCATATCCCTGGGATCGCGTATCGGCGTCCGAAAACGGATAATGGCCAGCGTCCCCAGGATGCCCAGTCCGCGCGCGAGATTGTTGCCGATGGCCATGATCATCATGCTTACGATCATGCTGCCCAGGACCATGGTGTGCACGAACGAGCGGGAATAAGAAAGCGTCTGGAACGTCCAGCGGTATACCGTCGCGATCACGGATGACAGAATGAACGCCAGCAACAGCGCTGTTACGACCTGTTCAACGCCCATGACGCGTGCCGCGCCGAAGACGGTCAGATAGTCATCCATGCCCCCTCCGCAAAATCAGAAAAGCAGGAGATCCGTGGCATACGAAGGCAGCGCGACGTTACCGCGAAAGAAAGACTCCTGCCAAACCGCGTTAGAGTACTTGCAGTGCCCGGTACGTTCAAGGCTGAAGTTCATTACCAGATCGATCATCCACTGGGGTGTATCGCTGAGTGTCTTGAGCTCGAGTACCGCGCCGGAGAAATTGTTGTCCTTGTTCTGCACCAGGCTTGTGTCGATCGAAATCCAACGGCCGCCTTCTCCCCACGAATTCCACGAATCAGTCGGCTGGTAGGTGAGGCGCGTGTCGAAAGAGACCCTGGCGTAGTGATCCAGATTGCTGACATAGGCCTCCCGTTCGTAGCGCACCAGGACGACCGGGCGGGCGTCGAGCTCGCGGACGAGCCTGATAAATTCCAGAAAGGCGGTTTCCTCCTGTCGGGAGTGAAAATCGAGATCGACCCAGACGTTTCGGATAAGATCTTCGCCCCAGCACTCGAAAGGAATGCGGGCGCGGGACTTCAGTATGGTTCCGCGGATCTTACGTTTTATTTCCAGAAAGACCGGACTCTCGCCCGGTCTGCCGTAGGTGCGGACCCGCAGCTTGAAGCGTTGCACGGCTTCGTTCGACTTGGCGTAGTGCAGCGAGAAGCGCGGATTATCCAATTGCAGCGTCGTGATGGTATAGTGCGGCGGATCGCCGCGGGAGTGGCTGTCGGGTTCGCAGAACGGGCGGATAAACTCGCGTATATCGGAGATCATCCAGACCGGTATCACGTACTTCGCTTCGTGCCGGTCGAGCTGGATGTCGAATCCGGCGCGGCGATGCGCATCCGCCTGTTGTCGTTTCTCGGATCGCCGCAGGGACTCCCGCAGCGATTTGCGAAACTCTTCGGAGATCTGAGCGTCGGCCGGCGTGAAGACGGAGCCGACGGCGCGTTCGGCTTCGGTTCCGGCCCGCGTTGCCGCCGCGGGCGATTGTTCCGTACCTTTTGAATTGAGTCGATTACTCACAACCGGATCATAGCGAACCGAAGACGGATTACGAGTTGAAATCTTTCCCGGCGGCCGCCTGTGCGGTCGCCGTGAACCCGGTACCGGCCAAAGCCCGTTGCCGGATCACGGCGGCCCGGCTTTATCCTCCGTACGATCCGGCTCCGCTGGAGCGAGCAGGTCGGCCAGGCGCTCTTTGTACATCGTCAGCGCCCTGGCTTCCAGCGCGCTCCTCAACTGCTCGCGTTCGTTATCGCGCCGAAGCTTCTCGCGCGCCGCATCGGCTCGCTGCTTGTAGGATGCGCGCGGCCCCTTGCGCTGGTCCTGGATGAACTGCTTTTCCTTTTCCCTCTTCCTCTCGGCCTCGCGCTGCTGCTTCTCGAAAAGCTTCTCTTCGCAGCGCGCCAGTTTTTTCTCGGCCGCTTCACGATCGGCGAACAGCCTCCCCACCTTGCGCGCCGAACGGGGGGCTGCCGCGCCGCGGGGAAAGTTTTGTCCCTGCGTCTGCTCGCTCTTTTCCCAGTCGCGCATCGTCAAGGCCAAAGCCTTGGAGTGGCGCATCTTTTCGCGCCGCAGGTCCGAGACCAGCGTCCGGAACTCCTCCGGCGTCATCAGATCGAACTCTTCGCTGCCGTCGTGCCCGGTAATCTCAACGACAAGGTACTTCGGGCTCATGCCGCCGAAAGACGGCGCGGCCGAAGCCAGGAGAAGAAAAAGCGCGGTTATCGCTCTCACGGTCCAATCGGATGGCAATGGCGGCGTCAGGTGACGCGTTCGACGGTAATGGCGTCGTCCACCTCATCGCGCAGGGCGCGTTCGATGCCCTGTTTGATCGTGATGGCGGCGTGAGGGCAGCCGCCGCAGGCGCCTTTGAGTCTCAGTTTGACCACACTGCCTTCAATCTCCACGACTTCGAGGTCGCCGCCGTCGGCCTGCAGCATGCCGCGGATTTCCTCGAGTCTGGCGCGAATCCTGTCTTCCATTTTACTTTCCTTCCGTCCACGCGGGACTTAGTGTTCCACTCCGGCTCAACATCCGGGCAGGTTATGTGCAAGGCGAAGCCCGAACAAGAGAAAAAAGCTGTTCTTGAGAGAAGCAACTTCAAATCCGGCGAAAAGCGGCCCGATCGCGGTGGCGATGAGCGGCGGAGTCGACAGTTCCGTTGCGGCCGCCCGGCTGATCGGCGGGGGGCGGGAAGTCTTCGGCGTGACCGCTGTCATGCTCGACGGGGAATCGCGCTGTTGTTCGAGCGAAGACGTGGAGCGCGCCGCCCGTACGGCTTCGAAGCTGGGAATGGAGCATCACGTTATCGACGTGCGTTCGGCATTCGGAAGACTCGTGCTGGACCCGTTCGCCGCGGGGTATTTGTCGGGGCGGACACCGTCGCCGTGCCCGATCTGCAACCGGGAAATCAAGTTCGGAGCTCTGTTCGACGCGGTCCGGAAGCTGGGCGCGACGGCTATCGCAACGGGGCATTACGCTCGCAACGAGTACGGCACGCAGGGACATTGCCGGCTGTTCCGTGGTGCGGACCCGGCGCGCGACCAGTCCTATTTTCTGTCGCGCCTGACACAGTCGCACCTTGAGCACGCCGCATTCCCCCTGGGGAACATGACGAAGGCGGATGTCATGGAATGCGCGCGCCGTCTCGGCCTGGAATCGGCGGTCAACCGCGAGAGCCGCGAACTTTGTTTTGTAACGGAAGGCAAGCACGGTGACTGGATCGACCTGCGGTATTTCGACACGCCCGGCGCAGGAGACATCGAGGATAGCGCGGGCAGGAAGGTAGGCCGGCACGCGGGGATTCATCACTACACAATCGGGCAGAGAAAGGGTCTCGGCCTGGCCCTGGGATATCCCGCCTATGTCGCGGCGATCGACGCGGGCCGCAACGTGGTTGTCGTGGGCAGCCGCGCCGAAGTCATGCGGGAGCGTCTGCGGGCGGAAGGGCTGAACTGGATCGGGGGGGCGCCGCCGGGGGAGTCTTTCCGGGGGGAGGTCCAGATCCGCTACAACCAGGCCGCCGCCCCGGCGGCAATGTGCCTGGAAGGCGGCGACGCAATCGAAGTGGTCTTCGAAGAACCGCAATTTGCCGTAACGCCGGGTCAACTCGCGGTGTTCTGCTTAGGCGACGAAGTGCTGGGCAGCGGCTGGATTGCGGGGGAGGGAGGCCGGTGAAAACTGAAACGGCAGGCCGGGGCAGTGGAGGAATGGCCGCGCTGCTGACCGCGTCGCTGGTATGGGCGTTTTCCTTCGGCCTGATCAAGCACAAGTTGGTCGCGACAGGGCTGGATCCGTTCTTTGTTGCCTTCGTAAGACTGGCGCTTTCTTTCGCGATTTTTGTGCCGTTTCTGAGGCTGAAAGGCATCGGGGCGGGACCGGCTGTAAAGTTGGTGCTGATCGGAGCGATACAATACGGCTTGATGTACGCTACATACCTGTCGGCTTATCGTTTTCTTGCGGCCTATGAAGTCGCTCTCTTTACGGTTTTTACACCGCTGTACGTTACGCTGGTTAACGACTTCTCGGCGCGTCATTTCGATCGCCGGGCGTTTCTCGCGTCGCTGCTGGCCGTCGCCGGCGCCGCGTTTGTAGTATGGACGGGAGAAGACAGGCACGGAACGTTGGCCGGATTCGCGCTGATGCAGGTTTCGAACTTATGCTTCGCGGCGGGACAGGTGTGGTACGGCAGGATGGAACGGCGTTCAGGGGATACGCGGATCTTCGCGTTGCTGTATCTGGGTGCTGTTGTCACGGCGGCGATTCCGGCGTTCTTTTCCGGCGCCGGGCATGCAGCGGCCCTGACCACGGAGCAGGTTGTCACTTTGCTTTATCTCGGAATTATTCCTTCAGGGATCTGTTTCTTCCTTTGGAATGCCGGCGCCCGGCGTGCCCGGCCGGGGAGATTGGCGGTGATGAATAATGCCAAGATCCCGCTGGCGGTTCTGTGCTCGCTGCTGGTGTTCGGAGAACCGGCGGACCTCCGGCGCCTGATTCTCGGCGGCAGCGCCATCCTGGCGGCTGCCGCACTTTGCGCACCTCGGCTACTGGTACCGACTGCTCGATCGTAGTGCTCCTGAAAAGAAGACTGTCAGGTTTACAGGCCAAGCATCCATATCAAGGGTATGTTGGTATGCCGTCCCACTGGTCCTTCGGGGCAGACGGGAGGAGTGATGGCCCCACAGTACTCTGCGCTCCAAAGGAACCAATGGAGGCGGACCGGAGTGTCTCTGTAATGGATGCCCGCTACAAATGCTAGGGTTGCGGTCTCGCGAATTGACAGGTCAGTTCATTTTCGACCTTCTCGGTCTTCTGGATCTGCTTGACCCCTTCTTCAAGCCTTCATTCCACGCCGACTCCGTGTGCCGGAATGTTCAGGGCCTGCAAGGGGTATCAGCAAGGCGACCTGGGCGCCGTGGCCCGGCTGCGAGGCAATTTCCAAGCAACCCCCAATATCGTCCAGCCGTTCCCGGATGCTAAGAAGGCCGAAGCCTTCCTTATCGTCAACGGTCTGCAACTTGGTGTCTTCCTTGAATCCTGCGCCGTCGTCCGAAACAGTAATCCGTGCGAACGCCCCCTCATGGGCCACGGCCACCGTGACCCCCGACGGTACTGCATGTTTCATGGCGTTCATCAGCAGTTCCTGTACCGCGCGATACGCAAAAATGGCGATCTCCTCGGGCAGAGACAGTGGCTCACCAGTCTCGCGGCATCCGCCTTTGATCCCATGGGAAGACGTGACCCGGTCTACAAGGTCCACCAGAGCGGCCTGAAGACCCATTTCATAGAAGACAGATGGAACTAAGTACACGATTTCATAAATACGGTGACGTATGATTGGCCTATTTTGGATGCAGAGGGGCTCCGGCGCAACGCGTGCATACCTGGAAGGTCTGTGCGCGTTGCGCCGGAGCGGTTCTGCGCCAAAAGAGGCCAACCCCGCGGGGGCGGGGCCTTCTGGCGCACGCCGGCCGCGGCACGCAACACCGATGGCACCGCATCGCCTTTTGCGCGCCGCGGCCACCGTGCATCCAGAATGCCCTCGTCATACATCACCGTAT
>Ga0180435_10000492_pt1 | contig 41544 bp, 36 predicted proteins | sample SS_ome_3_FD_132467 | JGI IMG/M metagenome (GOLD analysis project Ga0180435, IMG submission 132467) | Hypersaline lake sediment archaeal communities from the Salton Sea, California, USA - SS_3_S_1 metaG | ecosystem: Environmental > Aquatic > Non-marine Saline and Alkaline > Hypersaline >... | reverse complement strand
GGCATAAAAGTGTGCATAGTGCGGTGATGCTTATTATTGTGTGTCTTTGTTCCAGGGTTGCGGTTCTCATTTCGGTATCTCCTTTTATTTGTATTCCGACAACTGTTTCGTTCGTGATGTTAGGCATGTAGTGAGCAAGGCTTGTGCCGGGAATCATAAAAAAAGATAAACGTCTTAAATGAAATGAAATAACTTGACTTATGGTGAACCGGGGCGAAGATAAAGGCATGTAACCAAAGTTTCACCGGGTGGGATAAAAAATGATGAAAACCCTTTAGCCGCAAGGGTTCAGGGGAAGTGTCAAAAAGTTGCGCATGCAAGAAAAGTTGCGGGGGTTGGGATCAGAGAATCAGCGCTTCAATGGCGGCCCACAGGTTTTCCTTTCCCTGGCGGGATTTTGCAGAAAAGGGGATAAGGTCCTGTGCGTCCATCAAGAGGGCGCCGGCGATGGCCTGGTGACGAACCGCCTGTTTCGATTTGGACAGCTTGTCGGCCTTTGTCAAGACGTATATTATGGGAATGGCGTAATGCTCCAGCCAGCCGAACAGATCAAGGTCCTCCCGGCCCGGATTTCTCCGAATATCCAGTATGGTCACAACCCCTTTCAGGTTGGGTCTTTGGGAAAGATAGGTTTCGATCATGGGCCCCCATTTTTTGCGGACAGCTGCGGGAACTTTTGCATATCCGTACCCCGGAAGGTCGACAAACGAAAATGCGTGATTGATGTTGAAAAAGTTAATCAGCTGTGTCCGCCCGGGGGTGCTGCTGGTTTTCACCAGACGTTTCCGGTTCAGGAGCGCGTTGATCAACGATGATTTTCCCACATTGGATCGTCCTGCAAATGCGATTTCCGGCAGATCGGAAACCGGATACTGAGACGGGGTTACGGCGCTGGTTTCAAATTCTGCAGATTTTATTATCATCAATCGAAATTACAAACTCTTGATATAATCTTCAAGCCGATCCATGCCGGCGGCGATGTTCTCCATGGAGGTGGCATAGGAAAAACGGATATAGCCTTCCCCCCCCTCTCCAAAGTCAATCCCGGGTGTTACACCGACATGTGCTTTTTCAAGGATGTCAAAGGCAAACTCATACGAATTGTTGGAAAAATGTTTTGCGTTGGCAAACACATAAAATGCGCCCGTCGGCTCAACCGTTATCCTGAAGCCGATTTCCTTCAGCCGTTTGATCATGAATTTTCGGCGCTTATTATAGGTTTCTTTCATGCGGGCCACATCGGAACCCGTTTCCTTCAGGGCGGCAATACCGGCATGCTGAACCGTTGCATTAACTGATATATAAAAGTTCTGCTGCATTTTCTGCATGGGCCGTATAAACTCTTTAGGTGCGATAAGGTAGCCGAGGCGCAGGCCGGTCATGGCATAAAGCTTGGAAAAGCCGTTTAACACAAATGCCCGGTCAGTAAACTCAAGTATGGAGTGCTCACGTCCTTCGTAGACCAACCCGTGGTAGATTTCATCGGAAATGATAAACGGGGAAAACTCGGCAATTGCCTTCATCCGGTCCCCGGAAAGGAGGTTCCCGGTGGGGTTCGAAGGGGAATTAATGATGATGGCTTTTGTCCTGGGCGTCAGCTTTTTTTTTATGGCATCCGGGCGGTATTGAAACCCGTCCTCTTCAAACACAGGGACAAAGGCCGGCTGTCCGTCCACAAAATAAATGAAATTCGGGTAGCAGGCATAATGGGGGTCGGAAACGATGACCTCGTCGCCTTGTTCTAAAAGGGAGGAAAACAGTAAGAGCATGGCCGGTGACGTTCCGGCGGTAATAATAACCTGGCCCGGATCAACGGACACATTGTAAGTCTTTTTATAGTGGTCACAAACGGCATCTCTTAAGTCCGGTTCTCCCAGGCTGTTGGTATAGTGGGTCATGCCCTTGTTTAATGCATGGGTGACTGCGTCCCTGACACATTCCGGTGCATCAAAATCCGGTTCTCCGACTTCTAGATGGATGATGGATACGCCCTCCCGTTCCATGGCCTGGGCCCTCTCCAGGACCTCCATGACGATGAACGGTTTAATTTTTTGTGCCCGTTTTGCTATCATGATTATCAGACGACTTTATTCAAAGGGTACTCAACGATTCCTTCGGCACCGTGTTCAAGGAGCTTGGGTATCAGATCCCGGACCACATCGGAATCCACCATGGTTTCTACCGAAAACCAGTCGGACTGGTAGAGATGGGCCACTGTGGGGGCATTTAAGCTGGGAAGCAGCTCGACAATCTCTTTTATCCGCGATTCGGGAACGTTCATTTTCAAGCCCACAAGCTTTTCTCCTAAAAGCGCACCTTTTAAGAGAAGTGCCACCTGCTCGATCTTTGTTTTTTTCCATGGATCTTTCCATGAATCATGGTTTGAGATCAACTGGGTATTGGTCTGCATCAGTTCGTGAATCACCCTCAGGCCGTGCGCCTTTATGGTGCTTTCCGTTTCCGTGATTTCAACGATGGCATCAGCCAGACCGGACACGACCTTGGCTTCTGTAGCGCCCCATGAAAAGTCCACCCGGACATTGATGTCCCGCTCTTCAAAAAACCGTTTGGTAAACCTCACCATTTCAGTGGAGATTGTTTTTCCTTCAAGATCTTCCAGCTTTTGAACCGGTGAATCATATGCCACGGCAAGCACCCATCTGGCGGGCCTGGCGCTGACTTTGGAATAAACAAGATCGGTCACCACGTGGACGTCGGACCTGTTCTCGGCGATCCAGTCCATTCCGGTAAGGCCGGCATCCAGGGTGCCGTTTTCGACATTTATGGACATTTCCTGTGCCCGGCATAAGGCGCACTCAATGGAGGGGTCATTAATATCAGGAAAGTAGCTTCTTCCATTAACGTTGATCTTCCATCCGGATCGTTTAAACAGGGCGATGGTTGCATTCTGAAGGCTGCCTTTAGGAATGCCCAGTTTTAATACGCCGCTCATTTTTTATATACCTCCTCGGGGTCAAACACCGGTTTTCCAACGGTTACCGCCCGGTCCCCATCAATTTTCCTGTAAAAGCAACTTTTAAACCCTTTATGGCAGGCAGCGCCGCCCACCTGCTCCACCTTCAACAGCACGGTGTCGCTATCGCAATCTATCCGGATTTCTTTGACTTTTTGAACGTTACCGGATGTTTTGCCTTTTACCCAGAGCTCCCGGCGGCTGCGGCTGAAAAACGTTGCCATGCCCGTGGCCAATGTGTTGTCCCAGGCCTCCTTGTTCATAAAGCCGACCATCAACACATCACCGGATTCAACATCCTGAACCACGGCGGGCAGGAGCCCGTTGAATTTGCTGAAATCAAGGTCAATATCCATGTTATGTCCTTTTTGACGCTTAAACGGCGATCAGCCGCAGCTTGCCTCAAGTAAAACCCAATAAATAGTAAAAAAACGGGAAGAAAGTCAAATGAAAAATAAAACTAGTCGTAATTATTAATAAAAACCTAACAGAGCCGGCCGATGGTTTAAGGCGCCCATTAGACGGCATCCTTGATATGCCGTTTTAGGTCCGCCAGCAGAGCCAGCTGCTCGTCATCCAGATCGGAAGATTCGGTTAGTTTTTCTATGTCTGACATCGCGTCAGCCGGTGTGCGTCTTTTTTGTCCCCTGTAGTCCAATAACGCGTCTTCCGGGTTTTTTGGAACCAGCCGTTTCATGTAGTCCTCGAATTCCGATTGAATTTGAGGAGAGCCATGCTCCGGAAAATTTCTGGCAATCACCCGGGCGGCGAGTATGCGCGTCTCTTTTGTTGGAAACGATGACACCAACTCCCTTTTTTCACTGTTCGGCGTTGAATGAAATTTATTACAAAGCACCTCTGCTTCACGCGGGAGAAATCCGGCCTGGTAAAGGGCTGCATCCGCATCAAGATCCGGGATAAACGGATACCTGAACTCCCGGTGGTATGAAATGATATCCTTCATTATGTCCGGGTGTGACTTTATCCATTCAAGGTTCTTTTCCGTGGAGTGCCTGCGGCTTTCTTCCAATATCTTCCAATAGCGCTCAAGGGGAGGCAGAAGAAGGCCCGGCTCCCCGCATTTTTTGCGGATCACCCAGGTGGTGTCGGGAATGGTTTCAGGAGTCGTATCCTGAATGTCAGGAAGATCCACCCGCAGCCAGAGTGTCTGGTTGGCATAGGGCGATGAATTGCCGATGGAGATCACCGGCACCTGGTAATTCTGCTCGCTTCCGAACTCAGCGCCTATCATCAGGCCTAAGCGGTGAATGCCCTGTCCTGTTTGGATACAGGGCGGTAGTTGGTCCATCCGCTGCCGGTCCACATCTTTAATAAATGCCCGGGCCAGGTAGTTCCACATGTCACGGCCGGCATGAAGCTTTCGGGCGAGGGAAAGAGCAGCTTCCACATCGGTCATGGCGTCGTGGGCGCGTCCGGGGGCCAGATGGTTAGCCATGGACAGGTCTTCCAGTTTCAATGACGGCTTTCCGTTTTTTAGAGGCCAGTGAATCGCATCCCTGTTATAGAGTGTATACATGGTCGTGATGGGAAGAAGGTCCATTCTGCGACAGCCGTTACTGAACTGGTGGGTATAAGGGGGAAGCAGGTTTCGGTGGAATGAAAAGCGAAGAAATTCATCGTCGAACCCAAGGGAGTTGTATCCGATGCTGATGGTTCCGGGTTCGTTGAATAGAGCATGAATGTTCCGGGTGGCGTCATACTCGGGTGTGCCGGACAGGGCGTCTTTGATCGGCACGCGATGGGTGATAATGGCATGCGGAGAGACAATAACATCCGGCCTGAGCTTTATCCGTATCTCATGCCTGTCCGTTTCGGCAAATGACATATCCGTACGGATCGCGGCAAACTGAATAACCTGGTCAAAAGCCCGGTTCAATCCGGTTGTTTCAAGATCATAGAACAGATAAGTGGCCATGGTGTATGATAATCAAATGAGACATTAATTATCAATGACATATTTTGCAAACCCCGGGCTGGTTGGGCAGGAAGCCCATTCATTTGTTAAATAAGTCGGAATGCGTACCCGTCCGTTCAAAGACAACGCGATCCGATTCAACCTTGTAAATTAGCAGCCAGTCAGATTCAATGTGACATTCCCGTCTCCCTGCCCAATTGCCAATCAGCTTATGGTCCCTATGAATGATATCAAGCGGTTCCTCCACTAAAATCGTGCGAATGATAATCTTCAACTTCTCAATATTTTTTCCTCGTTTTTTCATTCGCTTTGTGTCGCGCTCAAACTGTCTTGTATATGCCGGAATAAGCATCAGATACCCAATTTTTTGAACATATCGTTAGCGTCTTTGCAAATGACTATGTCCTGCTCTGCATCCGTATTAGAAAACGTTTTCAGTGTGGTTGCGTTAGGGATGGCTACATCAAAGGGCAGCCCTTTTTTTAGTTCAACCTGCTTATAAAACAAGGTTATTGCCTGAGTCGTCGTTAACCCAAGTTGCTTAAATATATGCTCAGCTTTGCCCTTTAAATCGGGCTCAATTCGAGCTCTAATTGTAGATGTTTTGCTCATGGTTCACCTCCATTTGATTTTTTTAAATGTAGCTCAATTGGGGAACATTGTCAAGAATTGTATTATCTCGTCAAAAAAACATTACCATATTCCAACCCTGGAAGGATACCAGACGTTTTTGTTCCAGATTCTATCCCCCTGTTGACATGTGCGTTTTATTCGGTATTCTAAACCACCGCCTTGCGCGCCTTGCGATATGCGAAAGCGCTTTTATCCGTCGATAACACAATAAGCAGGAAAGGCAACATATGACGCATCATGATCCCCTGAATCTCAACTCAAGATCTGCAACAATGGAAAAACTCAGCCGGGCCTTTGAAAAGATCGGTGAATGGTCCTTTGATCATCGCTGGATAATGATCGGGGGGTGCCTTACCGGTCTTATTCTGTGTCTTTATTTTGCAAAGGACGTTCGTTTTGACAACAGCTTTGAAGCTTTTTTCGATCGCAACGACCCCGTGTATAAGTCGTTTCTGGAGTTCAGGGACAACTTCGGTTCCGATGAAATCGCCTATATCCTGTATGAAGCGCCGGACAAAGAGGACGGCGTCTGGGACATGGATGTGATGCGAACCATTGAAAAGGTCACAGGTGAGATTGAAGAGAGGGCGCCGTTTGTCAAGCGGGTTCTTTCCCTGTCCAACGCCGAATTTATTGAGGGGCGGCCGGGCGAGTTGATTATCCATGATATCCTGGAAGACTTTCCCGAGGACCGGGAAGGCATGCTGGCTATACGCGACAAGGTTCTTGCAAAACCGATCTACGTCAACGGAATGGCAGACCGCACCGGTCGTTTCGGTGCGATTATAGTTGAAATGCATAAATCAAGCATCGATCCGCTGGAAGACATCAGGGTTGACCCGGAAAAGGGGGATGACCTTTTTAATCTTTATCCCCAGGCAACGGCCACGGTTATAAAAACCATTCTGTCGGAATACGGGGATGAAGGCATCATGTTCTACAACACCGGTGATGTGGAATTGAATTCGGAATACAACATCATTACCATGAAGGAGTCGGAGCGCCTGGGTGTGATTACCTTCATCGTCATCGGGTTGCTTCTGGCGTTTTTTTTCAGAAGCGTGAGCGGTGTGATCGGTCCCCTTGCAGTCGTGGGGTTGTCGATTCTTATTTCGGTGGGCTTTATGGGTCTCATGGGATGGCGGTTCGATCTTTTGTTTTCCTTGCTCCCCACCGTTCTTATCGCTGTAGGGGTTGCCAATGCCGTGCACATTATCGTCGAGTTCAAAACGAGTCACCTGTCGTTAAATGACAGGCGGGAAGCAATTAAACGTGCGATCTATCTCGTCGGTGTGCCGTGCCTTTTCACCAGTTTGACAACCATGGCCGGGTTTACTTCGATGGCCATTTCTCCCATAAAAGCGATCAGGCACTTTTCATTATACAGCGCCGTGGGGGTGTTCGGAGCCTTTACGCTCTCACTTACCGTCCTTGTAATTTTTCTTGCGTTTGGAAAAAAAGAAAGCCGCAATCCTTTATCCAAAAAGCCGGTCAATGCGGATCGCGGAAAAACCATGCTCAAACAAACGCTTCAGTGGGTCGCAATCTTTGACATTAAAAACAGGTGGGCGATTATCATTGTATCTTCCGTAGTATTTTTATTTGCGGTTGTCGGCATATTCCGGATGAAGGTGGATTCAAATTTTCTTTCGGAATTTTCAGATGATGTTGAGATCAAGCATGTCACCAAGCGCGTCGATGAGGTGATGGGTGGAACCATAAGCTACAGTTATATATTCAACACGGGAAAAGCCGACGGTATTCTGGAGCCGGCCGTTCTTCGCGAAATCGAGGCATTGCAGGCGAAGGCCGACACAATGGATATCGTCATGAAAACATATTCTGTTGTGGACCTGTTGAAGGACGTCAACAAATCTCTTCATGATGAAGACCCGGCCTACTATAAACTGCCGGAAACGTCGGATGAAGCGGCGCAGTATATGTTGCTCTATGAAATGTCCGGTGGAGATGAACTTGAAAATTACGTGACATCAAATTACAAAAGCGCCAATCTTGAAATAAGAACAAAGATCGCGGATGCCAGTGCAACGGAGAAACTGGTGGCGGATCTTGACCGCTTTCTAGAAGAACGATCCATGGATGTCATTGACCCTGAGATGACGGGAATCGGAGCATTGTGGTACCGGCTTATCGACTATATTATTGAAAGCCAGATCCGGGGGTTTCTCCTGGCGTTTTCCGTGGTGGCGCTGATGATGTGCATCCTTTTCGGATCCGTCCGTGTCGGCATGCTGTCCATGATCCCGAATCTCTCTCCCGTTGTCATCACATTGGGTATGATGGGTTGGACAGGCATACCCCTTGATTATGTTAAACTCATGATCGGCTGTCTGGCCATCGGTATTGCAGTTGATGATACCATTCATCTGGTGGCCCGTTATCAGCGGGAATTCAGAAAAACAGGGAATTATCAGGATGCATTGATCTATTCCATGACCCATGTAGGGAGGGCGTTGTTTATTACATCCATTGTTCTTGTTACCGGGTTTCTGGTTTTCCTGGACTCTTTGATGGACAGCCTTGCACAATTCGGCGTCCTGGTTGCAGCCACAATAAGCGTGGCTCTTTTTGCCGACTTTTTCCTGATGCCGGCATTGATTCTTGTTTTCAAGCCGTTTGGGGATGAGTTTTCAAAGGCCGATCATTAGAGAAGAGAACGGGTGCGGACGGCATCGGCTGCGATGTTCGAATTTCCCTGCGTCGGCATAGAGGTTGATTGTCATCAAGCATTGCGATATATTGATCAACGGCTTCTATATAATGAATAGGAGATCAAAAAAGTGGCTCAACAACCCGGCTGCGAGGAACTTGAAAAACAATTAAGATTAATTTCCGACTATACCTATAGCTGGGAGTACTGGATTGGCCCGGACTCAAAATTGTCCTATGTGTCTCCATCCTGCAAAAACCATACAGGCTACACCCAAAAGGATTTCCTCGAAAACGGGAATCTGCTTTACGATATTATTCATCCGGACGACAAAGATGTCATTTCCAGGCATATTCATCATGAAACAAATATTCCACGGGTTGAACGCCTGGAGTTTCGAATTCTTGATCGCAATGGAAGCCCGAGATGGATTTCACATACTTGCCAACCGGTCTATGATGACAACGGCGATTTTTTGGGAAGACGGGCAAGCAACTGGGATATTACGGATCAGAAGAAAGCTGAGAAGCAGCGGGATGAATCGACAAAAAAGCTCAAGGAGACGTCCGCTTTTTTAAATACGGTTCTTGATGCCATCCCCGATATTCTTGGAGTCCAGGATCTACAGCACAGGATCATTCGCTATAATAAATCAGGTTATGAGTTTCTGGGAATGAGCCCATCCGATGTCCACGGCAAACGATGCTTTGAACTCATCGGTAACAAAACACCGTGCCATATCTGTGCAACGTCTGAGGTGTACAAGAGTAAAAAGCCGTCACAGGTCGAAAAATACGTACCTGAAATCGATAAGTGGCTCGATGCCCGGGCGTATCCGATATTTGACGAGGACGGTAATCTGTTCCGCATAATCGAGCACCTGAGGGATATCAGCAGTGAAAAGAATGCGGAAATGCAGTTAAAAGAAGCACACGAGCGCCTGATCACAGTGTTGAACAGTATAGAGGCGCATATCTATGTTGCCGATATCAATTCATATGAAATCCTGTTCATGAACAAGAAAATGACTGAAGATTTCAATGCCGATTTCGTCGGCCAAACATGCTATGAATCCTTTAGGAATGAAGACAGTCCATGCCGTATTTGTACCAGTCATCTGTTACTTGATGAAAACAACCGCCCCAAAGACGTGCACTCTTGGGAGGGTCAAAATCCCATAACCGGCCAATGGTACATGAATTTTGATCAGGCGATCAATTGGGTGGATGGCCGTCCGGCCAGGATTCAAATTGCCATGGATATCACCGAGGCCAAGAAAAATGAAGAAGACCGCAAACGGATGGAACGGCACCTTCAACAGGCACAAAAGCTTGAATCCATAGGGACCCTTGCCGGTGGAATTGCCCACGACTTTAATAACCTGTTGATGGGTATTCAGGGCCGGGCATCCCTTATGTCGGCAGGCATGGCCCCCGGCCATCCCTTTCGTGAACATGTGGAAGCAATCATGGAGTGCTGTCGCAGCGCCGCAGACTTGACATCACAGCTCTTGGGTATGGCACGCGGAGGCAAATATGAAGCCAAGCCCATTTGCATCAATGAGGTGGTAATCGGATCATCAACCATGTTTGGTCGAACAAAAAAAGAGATCCACATCCACACCAAGCTTTTAAATTCGTCCCCGGTGGTGGTTGCCGACCGCGGACAAATGGAGCAGGCCCTGCTGAATCTTTACATCAATGCATGGCAGGCGATGCCGGGTGGCGGCGAACTCTACCTGGAAACTTCGGTGGTTCATTTGGATGAGACGGATTCCCGGCCCCATTCAATCGAGCCGGGGAAGTATGTCAGGATTTCGGTTACGGATACGGGCACGGGGATGGATGAGAAAACCCGTCAACGGGTTTTCGACCCCTTTTTTACCACCAAGAAGATGGGGCGCGGAACAGGGTTGGGATTGGCTTCCGCCTATGGTATTGTTAAAAACCATTCCGGTGCGATGACGGTCTACAGTGAAGTGGGTACAGGATCAACCTTCAACATTTATCTGCCGTATTCCCTTCAAGAGATAGAACAAGCCCGACCCGAAAAGAGCGAGATCATCGAAGGAACCGGCATCATTTTGCTGGTGGATGATGAGCCGTTTATCGTCGATGTGGGCAAAGAGATGCTTGAATTGCTGGGGTATGATGTGATGACGGCGCAAAGCGGTGAAGATGCAATCGATATCCTTAAAAGAGAATCAAAACGAATTGATTTGATAATCTTGGACATGATTATGCCGGGGCTGGACGGAAGCAAAACCTTTGACCGGCTTCGCATGATAGACCCTTCAGTTCCGGTTTTACTGTCGAGCGGATATTCTATGAATGGCCAGGCGGACCGGATTATGCAGAGAGGATGCAATGGTTTTATACAAAAACCATTTTTAATATCGCAACTTTCAGAGAGGGTTCGACAAATAATTCGTCAAGAGGGCCCCCCTGAATAAGCACTGCCGTTTTATCCGGCATATCACATTGACATGCACCTGCCGCCGAAGTGTCGTTCTTTTGAGTAATACCGCCCATACATCTTGCGCGTATTCGTAAACTGTGCTAATCCCAAGCACTATGAAACAGTATGTAATAGATGAACTAAGACCGGAAGATTACACTAAATTAAGGTCCCATCTTAGCGACCATTTCGAGCCGTCTGATATAGACGGCATTTACTGGGTGACCCTCGACCGGAAGATCCTGTCGGAGGTCCAGGAGGATCATGCTGAATGCGGGCCGTTTTATTTTGCAATAGAGCTTGACCATTCAAAAATGGCATGCGAGCTGCTGGTAAGGACCAAGAATAAAATTCGCTGCAGCTGCATCAGCTATGCCGACCCAATCCAGCGCGACTGGCTGATTGGAAAAGTTGATGCCATATTTGAACGACTTGGGATTATGGCCTGACCGGGATCTAATGGAAAATACACTTAAAATTATCCCCCTCGGTGGTCTCGGAGAGATCGGCCTCAATATGATGATGTTTGAATATGGAGAAACGTCGTTTATTGTTGATGCCGGTTTAATGTTTCCCGAAGACTACATGCTCGGCATCGATATTGTTATCCCGGATATGACATATATACGAAATAAAAAAACCTTGATTTCGGGAATCATCATCACCCACGCCCATGAAGACCATATCGGGGCACTTCCGTATCTCTTGAAGGAAATAAACGCGCCGGTTTTCGGAACGGCATTTACGCTGGGTGTTATTGAAAACAAACTCGAAGAACACGGAGTGTTATCGTCCGCCCTGCTTCACAAGATCTCCCCGGATGAAACCCTGACCATTGAACCATTTGAACTGACGTTTATCGCCGTCAGCCACAGTGTGGTGGACGGCGTCGCTGTCGCCATCAAAACCCCCATCGGCATGGTCGTCCACACGGGTGACTTTAGAATCAGCCGCAACCCTGTTGAAGGCCTGATGACGGATGTTAGGAAACTCAAAAAGCTGGGTGAGGAAGGAGTTCTTGCCCTCCTGTCTGATTCAACCAATGTTGAACGGGAGGGGTATACCATTTCCGACCAGGAAGTGGGAGAAACACTGGACACGTGTGTCTCGGAGAGTCCCGGACGGGTGATTGTCGCTCTTTTTGCATCCAATGTCGCCCGAATACAGCAGTTGATAGATATTTCCGAAAAAGCGGGGCGAAAAATCGTTTTTAGTGGAAAAAGCGTTGAACTTACTGTAGATATTGCAAAAAGAATGGGATATCTTGATGTTTCCGACAGCATGGAGATCGGTATCGGGGAAGTGAACAACTTCCCGGATGATGAAATTGTCATCATCACCACAGGCAGCCAGGGGGAACCCATGTCCGCTCTGGCAAGAATGGCGGCAGGCTCGCACAAGCAGATTAAGATAATGGAAGGGGATACCGTTATCCTGTCTTCCAAATTCATTCCCGGCAATGAAAGGGCAATAGCAAGTATCATCAACAGGTTATATAAATCCGGGGCCAACGTCATCTATGAAAAGATATCCGATGTTCATGTATCGGGCCATGCGTTTCAGGAAGAATTGAAGCTGATGATCAACCTGACAAAGCCGACGTATTTTATCCCGATACACGGTGAATACAGGCACTTGACACTTCATGCGCGCCTGGCGAGGCAAACCGGCATACCGGAAAGTCGAATTTTGCTTGCTGAAAACGGCCATGTTATTGAACTCAATAATGAAGAGGGGCGAATTACCGACAAAATACCCACCGGCAGAATACTTATCGACGGCAAGGGAATAGGTGATGTCGGGAGAAGCGTTTTAAAAGAACGCAAAATTCTTTCGGAAGACGGGCTGGTGGTGGTGGTGATGGTCTTTGACGAGGAAACAGGCGTTGTGATTTACGGGCCAGAGATTGAATCAAGGGGGTTTGTTTTCTGGACCGAAACCGGTCATTTATTAGATGATGCCCAGTGTGTGATTCTGGAACTGGTTGAAGAGGTCGGTCCGGATATACCCGGCCGGGCCGAGATCATCAAGGGACGACTCCGGTCGTTGCTGAAACAGTATTTTTATTTTACAATAAGACGGCGCCCTACGATTATTCCCATAATACTGGAACTGTAATTAGGTTAACATGAGAAAAGAATTCATCGGCATAATAATTTTTTTTCTTATCATCCTCACACTGGTGAGCCTGCTGTCGTTTAACCCCATGGACCCTTCCATAAATCATGCGAAAGCATCGGGGGACATCCATAACCTTTTCGGCCTCGTGGGAGCCCATATTTCCGGTTTTCTGGTGGGCCTTTTCGGCATCGGGGCATTCTGGATTCCCATACTTCTCACCTTATCATTCATACGGATGTTCGGTGAATATCCCAAAAGGGAGATTCTGCCTGCGCTTACGGGCGGCATACTTTTAGTGGTGACAACAGGCGGCCTTTTTGCGTTCAGGGGACATACCCTTACCCTGTTTGACAACAAGTTCAGTTCCGGCGGCATCGCAGGATTTGCGCTCAATGACTTCCTCACTGCTTACGCTAATACGATTGGAAGTACCATTATCATTGTTCTTTTGATGATCATCGGTCTCATGCTGGCGACCAAATTTTCTCCGGCTGCTTTCTTAAAAATATGTCTGGTCCTGATGGCTCGAATGTATCAACGCGCAGAATCTCTTCTCGTAATCTGGAAGGCGCGCATCAAAAAACGCAGAACATCAACGGACAATAAACCCGTTACCGTTAGGAAAAAGGAGGCTAAAATAAAAATCGAAAGCCCGCCGCCCAGACCCAAACCCAAGAAAATCGTCCCCAGGCCAATGCAGGAAGAGTTCGATTTCATGAAAAGCGGCTCTGATTTCAGGCTCCCACCCATCACTCTCCTGGACGAAATCGAGGATTATTCGGTGAATCTGGATAGCGAAAATCTTCAGATGCAGTCCCGGATGGTGGAAAAAAAACTGACCGATTTCGGCGTTCAAGGAGAAGTGTCGGCGGTCCAGCCCGGTCCGGTTATCACCACATTTGAATACAAGCCGGCAGCGGGGGTGAAGATCAGCAAGATTGTAAACCTGACCGATGACCTTGCGCTTGCGCTTCGAGCGGAGAGTATCCGGATTGTGGCCCCGATACCGGGAAAGGCCGCCATCGGTATAGAAATTCCGAATTATGAACGGGAGCCCGTGAACTTCAGAGAAATTGCCGTCTCAGAAGAATATCAGAAATCCAGATCCAAGCTCACACTCTGTCTCGGAAAGGATATTGTGGGCACCCCGGTCACTGCTTCACTGGACAAAATGCCCCATCTTTTAATTGCAGGGGCTACAGGGGCGGGCAAGAGCGTGGGGCTTAACTCCATGATTGCAAGTATTCTGTTCAAGGCAACACCCAACGATGTCAAGCTTATAATGATTGACCCGAAGCGCATAGAGCTGTCCTCTTATAATGGCATACCTCATCTGATCACACCCGTTGTGACCGACATGAAAAAAGCAACCAATGCCCTTTTTTGGGCGGTACGTGAAATGGAGCGCCGGTATGAGCTTCTGTCGGAAAATAAGGCGAGAAATATTTCGCAGTACAACAGCAAGGCGGATAAGTTACAAAAAGATAACGCCAAAGACGAACAGCTGGAAAGGCTTCCGTTCATTGTCATCATCATTGACGAACTGGCCGACTTGATGATGGTGTCATCGCGTGATGTGGAGGTGGCGCTGACAAGACTTGCCCAGATGGCAAGGGCGGCGGGCATTCACTTGATACTGGCCACGCAGCGTCCGTCAGTGGATGTCCTGACAGGAATTATAAAGGCGAATTTCCCCACCCGTATTTCATTTCAGGTGTCGTCCAAAATAGATTCCAGGACGATCCTTGACACCGGCGGAGCTGAAAATCTTCTGGGTGCCGGGGACATGCTGTATTTGCCGCCGGGAACGGCGAAGATCCAGCGCATTCATGGCGCGTATATATCGGAAGAGGAGCTTAGCCGGGTAGTGGATTTCTTAAAGAAGCAGAAATCGCCCGATTATGATGAAAGCGTGCTGAGCGCCCCTGAAAAGGAAGACAACGCCGGCGGCGTCGAAGAGCACGATGAAAAATATGATGAAGCGGTGGCGCTTGTCACCGAAACCGGTCAGGCGTCGATATCCATGGTTCAGAGGCATCTTCGCATTGGGTACAACCGGGCGGCACGCATTATTGAAGTGATGGAAAAAGAAGGGGTTGTGGGGCCATCAGACGGGGCCAAGCCACGGGAGGTGCTGGTCAGGGGGTATGATGATATTGGATGATAATATATTGGCCGGCACAAAGGGCTTTCTGGACAGCGAAGAGGGGGCATCCCTCTACCGGATCGCTCTTGCCGCATCTTCTCTCGGCCCGTGTCTTGAAATCGGAAGCTATTGCGGCAAGTCATCCATCTATCTGGGAAAGGCGTGCCGGAAAAATAACCAGGTCTTGTACTCCGTTGATCACCATCGGGGATCGGAAGAGCAGCAGCCGGGGGAAGAATACTTCGACCCGGACTTATTCGACTACCATATCTTTAAAATGGATACGCTGCCCTTTTTTCGGAGGACCATTCACCTGGCAGACCTTGAAGACACAGTGATACCCATTGTGTGCAGGTCAGAGACGGCATCAAAATCCTGGGCCACCCCTCTTGGCCTGGTATTCATTGACGGCGGTCACTCGCTGGAAGCCGCCCGGCTGGATTATATCAGCTGGGCAGGTCATATTGTTTCAGGGGGGATGCTTCTCATCCATGATATATTTGAAAATCCGGAAGAGGGGGGCCTGGCGCCGTTCACGGTATACAGAGAAGCCCTGGATTCAGGCCTTTTTCATGAACTGCCCATGGTGAAGACACTGGGTGTGCTGCAGCGGAAATAGGGGCGCAATTCATAAGGCTTGGCGACAGGACCCCGTAAGTCGATTGGATATCCTATGAATCAGGCGGACAAAACATTAAGCCTTTATAAACGATTCCAGCAGTATGTCATGAGCAACATGGCGCCGGCCTCTGAACTGGAAGACGACAGCCTCACCTATTGGCGCGTGCGTATCCTTTTTGTCATCCTGTTTATCGCAGTGCTGGTCGGCACGCTCGTAATCGGCCCTATTCTTGCCAATTACATAGAGAAACAAATGTGGGGGCTCGTCATTTTTGACACACTGGTGTGGCTGTCCGGCCTTGCCCTTCTCCTTGCACCGCGTCTCAGGTATACGATCCGGGCGGGAATAGGTGCCCTGCTGCTATACATCGTCGGCGTCTTCATCCTGTTGTCCATGGGACCGTTAAGCGGCGGCCCCGTATGGTTCTTTTCCCTTGCCATCCTTGTCGGCATTTACTTTGGCTCAATAGCCGCCATCATGGCATTGATCATGAACGCCTTAACGTTTATCATCATCGGCTTCTTCATAAAGGAAGGGGTGATCCTGACATGGGCCCCGTTTTTTCCCAGCACTGAAGCCATGTTCATCGCAATAGCCGTTTTTATCCTTTTAAATTCAATCTGTGCCATGTCCGTGGTCGTGATGGTGAAAGGACTCGTGCAATCCAACAAAAAGGAGAGGGCGCTCGTCGGCGCCCTGGAAACGGAACGGTCCCGCCTGACGGAAATTAAAAAAAAGCTGGAGTCGGAGATTGAGGAGCGGAAGCAGGCTGAAGAAGCGCTTAAAGAAAGTGAGCGCCTTTACCGGCTTCTCGCGGATAATGTCAGCGATAATATCTGGACCATGGATATGAATTTAGCTTTTACATACACCAGCCCTTCCATTTTTCAGATGCGGGGATATACCGTCGAGGAAGCCAAAGCGCAGTCCCTTGAAGAGACGATGACACCGGATTCCATGGAAGTGACAACACGGGTCATCTCCGAAGAGCTGGAACTGCACAACAGGGGGGAGCGTCCCAGGGACCGGTCCAGGACCTTAGAGGCCGAGCTCTATTGTAAAGACGGCACAACGATATGGACTGAAATCGAAGGAAATTTTATTTACAATGCCGACGGCCGGCCCGAAGGAATCATCGGTGTGACACGGGACATCACCGAGCGAAAACGGGCCGAGAGTCAACTGTTAAGATCGAAAAAGCTGGCCTCTCTGGGGGATATGGTGGCCGGGGTGGCCCATGAAATAAGCACACCCCTCGGCGTCAGCCTGATGGCATCGTCGTTTTTAAATGATACGACCAAAAAACTGGTAAAAGAATGCGACCCGGTGAAGGATTCAGGCGAGTTTGAGAAATATGCCCAGAAAGCACTGGAGGCATCCTCCATTATTTTGACCAACCTGGAAAGGGCGTCCGATTTACTGAGCAGTTTTAAGCATGTGGCGGTTGATCAGGTCGTTGAAGAAAAAAGACGGTTTAACTTGAAGACAAACATTGAGGATACACTGAGCAGCCTGCGCCCCAAATACAAGAGAACCTTTCATGAAGTTATTGTCGACTGCCCGGACAATATCGATATGGACACCTACCCCGGAGCCTTTTCACAAATAATAACCAATCTGGTTATGAATTCATTGACCCATGGCTTCGATGGCATTGATCATGGAACAATTACGATAAAAGCTGAAAAAAATAAAAATATGCTGCTGTTTACGTATCGGGATACAGGGAAAGGAATGGACGGGGCCACCATGAGCAAGCTGTTTGACCCGTTTTTCACGACGTCAAGAAGCCGGGGGGGGATAGGCCTGGGAATGCATATCGTTTACAACCTTGTAACGAAAACACTTCACGGAACCATTCAATGTAAAAGTCAGCCCGAAAAAGGCATGGAATACCGTATTGAAATACCCATAAAGAATTAAACCGGGCTCCCTCCCAATTTTATCCTTTATATCGAAATTGTGAATCCTTAACGGATGAAATTGGTCATGGTTTTGGCAACCGGCTCCGGGCCGGGAAACCGCTTTTTTCCATGCTCAATCACCTTCATGATCCATGCCATATTTTTACCTAACACGTCCATGATCTGTTTGCCTTCGCCGTCCTGCTCCATTTCACCCGGGTTGAGGCCATGGGCCACATTCCAGTAATTTGAGGACGGCATGATCATCTCGGAATAGTTGATATAGTGATTGAGGCTGTCAACCGTGGGCAGTCCTCCGGATCGTCTGACCGCAGCAACAGCCGCACCGACTTTATGCCGGAACAGGCCGCCGTTAACCGAGGAAACGAAAAAGGCTCTGTCAAGAAATGATTTCATTGTACCTGCAACACCGGAAAAATGGACCGGTGAGCCAAGCAGAATGCCGTCGGCTTCTTTTATCTTCCGAATCCACTCATTCACCGGATCGTCCTCGTTGACACAGGCTTCATTTTGATTTTTTACGCATCCGTGACAGGCAATACAACCCTGGATTTTTTCTTTGCCGACATGGATCATCTCCGTCTCAATACCGGCCTTTTCCAACTCAGCGAAAACTGCGCTCAAAGAACAGGCCGTATTCCCTTTTTTCCTGGAACTGCCATTAAATCCAACAACTTTCATATTTATTCTCCTTTTTTAGCCCGTATTATATTTGCCGGTTCAATCACCGGGCGGTGCAATGATGGTAACCTCACCTTGCCGTTCAATTTTGACCTGCCCACGGATTTAGCACCACCCTCTAAGATGGAGGGGGACTATTTTTTGATCATATATTATTTTTCGCTCAAGCACCAGAAGCATTATCGCCCCCTGACGTCAATTTCTTAGCTGGACATGGGGAAAGTGCCCTTAAACAGTCGAATGCCGTTTGATCAGTTCCATGCCGTTGTTGAAAAAAACCTTTTGATAAAACTCGTCGGATAGTCCCAGACTCACCAGGGTATCGATTTCTTCCTCTCTGGGAAAAATCAGGTTCGGGAAATCAGATCCATACACGATCCGGTCTTTGTTTTTTTCAAGATATGAGGGGTCCAGGTTAAACCCCATATCCATACCGTTAAAAAAAGCAAACGACGTATCAAAATAAAGATCCTTGTGATCGTTTAGGAGATCCATAAACTCCCGGCACTCAAACGCTCCCATATGGGCGACATTGGCCGGTATATCCGGATATGTTTTCAGCAGTTTTTCAAAATGCTGTATACCGACGTAAGGGCTGGCGACAGGGCCGGTTCCGACATGGAATAAAATCCGCTTGTCCTTTTCCATTACCAGGTCGTAGATCGGGAAAAGCCGCTCGTCATAGGGGTAGAAGTGTTGGACCAGGTGCTGCAGTTTGAACCCCAGTACCTTCGGATGTGAAATGATGTTTTTTGCAATCTCCATGCAATTCTCGTCATCCGGGTGAATGGCGGCAAAGCAATAAAGATGCGGGAATTCGTCAAGGACGCTCCTGTTCCAGCGGTTCAATCCTTCGGCAACTCCTTTTTTATGGGCATAATTTGAATAGACGATGTGGGAAACATGATGCCGCTTTAAAAAGTCTATGCATTCCCTGTGGTAAAGTCTGTAAATGACATCCCAGTTGTAATCATTCAAAAATTTACCCCATATGGCATCAATCAGTTTGTCCGGGAAGAGATGGGTGTGAAAATCGACTATGTTTTCGGGGATTACGTCCATGTTAGAAGTGTTGCCCTAAAGGTTTTTCAGTCTTGCGATATCAGTGACCTTGCCCAGCACAATTAACTTGGTGTCATCCTGGAGGACATGGGACGGCGGCGGGTTGAAGATGATGTCCTGACTGTTTTCTTTTACACCAAGGATCAGAAGTTCAAATTTATCCTTGAGTCCGGATTCACTTATTTTCTTCCCTGAAAGCCTTGAGTGGTCGGATACATTGATTTCATGTATCCGCAAAACGCCCTGCTTGCTTCGAAGCATTGTATCAAGAAAGGTTACGGCGGTGGGACGAAGGATTTCGGAAGCCATGCGCATGGCGCCGATTGCATTCGGGGATACGACCCGGTTGGCACCGGCTTTTTTCATTTTTTCCTCGAGTCCGCTGTCGCTGATCCTTGTAATAATATTTATCTTTTTGTTCAGTATTCTTGCAGACATGGTTATGAACAGGTTGTCCTTGTCGGAGGGTAGGGTGATCAGAATGCCGGCAGCGTTATCAATTCCGGCCTCTTTCAGATTTTGGTCGTCTGTGGCATCACCTTTCACAAAGAGAAGATCGCCATTTTTATTGCATGCGGCAACTTTATCATCATTGAGTTCCACCAGGACAACGTCCACCCGGCTTTTTACAAGTTCGTCGATGAGCGGGACGCCTGTCCGTCCGCCGCCGCAGACAATATAATGGTTGTTAAGCTTATCGATTTGTTTTTTCATCCTTTTTTTCCTCAGTATGCCCCGCAGTTCCCCTTCTATGATCAGCGCAGTCAGGGAGCTCAGGGCATATAGAATAATCCCCATACCAAAAGTGATGAGAACCATGGTGAAAATTTGTGCGGTGATGTTGCCGGATATTGCAATCACTTCTCCATAACCGACACTGGTGAGCGAAATGACGGTCATGTAAACGCAGTCGATAAAATGTTCTCTTCCCTCGAATATGATGTAATAACCGATGCTGCCTGATAAAAAGACAAGCAGTATGGCCAGCATGAGCAGTCTGAATCGTTTATTGATCATATGAAATTAATTCATAAATTCAGTGGTACAACCGTCAGCCGGTTTCCGCAGCTGAAAAACCAAGGTCAAATGCCTTTTGATTAATTTCGATGAAGGCTTGTTTTGTTCTTTCGTTTATGGCGGCTTTAACATCATCTGCCGACAGTGGAAGGATGCCGGTTTGTATAAGCGCACCCAGAAGAACCATGTTCACGGCCATTACATTACCGGCGGAGACGGCTAATTGCGTGGCATCGAATGCAATGAGCCTGGATGTTTTTTTGCCGATGATGTCCTTGACAGTGTCAATCTCGGGGTACGTTCCTTTTCCTATGGCCGCCGTAAAGGGGGGCAGGGGTGACAGATTCGTGATGGCCACGGTGTTTGAATTGCATTTGTTCAAGGCTCTCAACGCCTCGGAGGGTTCGAAGCCGACCAGTACATCCGCTTCACCGTCGGAGATAATCGTGCTTCCTGCGCCACCAAAAAGGATGGCGGACTCAACTACACCCCCGCGTTGCGCCATACCGTGAATTTCGCTCATTCGCACAGGTACTCCGGCGGAAAGAGCGGCTTCGCCAAGCACCTTGGACGCCAGAAGATTACCCTGGCCGCCGACAGCCACAATAATCAGTCGTGTTGTTTTCATTTCTTAATCCTTTTATGCTTACCCTTTTACAGGGGCTATGGCATGTTCCGGGCATATCTGGGCACATATCGAACAGCCCGTACATAGCGATTCGTTGATTTTTACCTGCTCCCCTTCAATATAAAAGGCCGGGCAGGCCAGCTCATTGATACAATTTCTGTGGCCCTTGCACTTATCTGTAACGGTGAAGGCTTTTCCCCTTGCTTGCTTGAGGCTCTTTGCATAGAGTATGCATTTCTCCTTGGCAATTACCACGGAAACGCCCTTGAAATTCAATGCATCTTTTATCAGCGCCGTGCTTTTCTTTATGTTGAACGGCTTTATGGTGGATACATGCTTAACCCCAAGGGACGTCACGAGCGATTCGATGGAGATGGTATTATAGCCGTCGAACCCGAGCTCCTTCATGTCAACACCCGGGTTGGGCTGATGTCCGGTCATGGCGGTGGTTCTGTTGTCAAGAATGATGATGGTAACATCATGATTATTAAAAACGGCATTGATAAGTCCCGGGATTCCGGAATGAAAAAATGTGGAATCCCCGATAATGGATACCACCTTCTTGTTTGTGGCTTTCGAGAACCCTCCGGAAGTGCCCGTGGAAGACCCCATGCAGATCAGAAAGTCTCCCGTGGCCAGCGGGGGGAGAAAGCCCAGTGTATAGCAGCCGATATCTGTGGGCTGAACCGTATCCAGCCCGTCCGAGGCCTTTTTTAACGCATAAAAGGTCGCCCGGTGGGAACATCCTGCGCAGAGATTCGGCGGTCGCTGGGGAACTTCGGGGACGTCGGTCAGGTCGAGGGGTTTAGGAGACTCATGGGGAATGTTAAAAAAGTCGGCCATTGCCCGTCTGACCATTGCGGGATCAAACTCGAAGAGCCTGGAAAAAAGGCCTTCCCTTTTGCCGTGAATGGGAAGAGCAAGCCCTTCTTCCTGGGCAAGGGCTTTTACGGATTCCTCCATGTACGGCTCACCTTCTTCGACAATAAGGACTTTCTTGCAGCCCTTTAAAAAGGACTTGATAAGATTGCCGGGCATGGGGTGCGAAAATCCCACTCTCAGAATTTTCACCCGTTCGTGAATGCCCAGGTCCAGGACAGCATCAGACACATAATGATAGCTCACGCCATTGGTGATTACGCCGAGATTCCCCTGTCCGGTAACATGATTAAGCGGAGACGTTTCCGATAAGGTCTCTGCCCTGGATATGTTTTCAAGCAGCTTTTTATGCAGCTTCCTGGAAACAGCAGGAACGGTGACATAGCTGAGCGGGTCTTTTATAAAGTCCCCTTTTGGCTTTCGGGCCGCCAGTTCACCGAGTTCGACCACGGATGTGGAGTGATTGATACGGGTGGTGGTTCTTAAAATCACCGGCTCCCCCAGCTTTTCAGACAATTCCATGGCCGCGATTGTAACGGTTTTCGCTTCCCCGACGGAGGAGGGTTCCAGAACCGGTAATCCGGACAGTTTGCCGTAGTATCGATTGTCCTGCTCATTCTGGCTGGAGAACATGAACGGGTCATCCGCGTTGACAATGACAAGCCCCGCTTTGACACCGACATAGGCAAGCGTCATCAAGGCATCCGCAGCGACATTCATACCGACGTGCTTCATGATACACATGCTTCGGACGCCTGAATTCGCGGCTGCAGCGGCAACTTCAAGGGCGACTTTTTCATTGGTGCTGTACTCAAAGTAAAGATCACTTTCTTTGGACACCTGAAAAAGGTTAAGCGATATTTCTGAAGATGGCGTTCCCGGATATGTCGAAGCGAATGCCACACCGGCTTCAATAGCGCCTCTTGCAATGGCTTCATTCCCAAGGAAAAGCATTTTTTCACCCGGGCTGTCTGACAATAGTTTGTGCATGATTTCTTCCTGATTTCAGTTTTATTGGTAAAGAATTAAAATATGTATAAGCCATACTAAATACACCAGCGATGTTTCTAATGTAAAGAGTTTTCTCTAAAAAACAGGGTATTGAAAATACTTTACAAAGCAACATCTTTGGATTATGAATAAACTTTTTAGACAGTCGAGGACACAATGAATAACACGACAATTCCGATGGTCATCGCCACAAACAATAAAGGAAAAACAGAAGAGATCAGAGAATTCTTGAAGGATTTCCCGGTAACGCTGAAAAACCTGGATGATTTCGGTCCCATCCCTCCCGTAGTTGAAGACGGGGAAACATTTGACGACAACGCGTATAAAAAGTCGAGCCATACGGCACGAATACTGGGTATGCCGGCGCTTGCGGATGATTCCGGTCTTGTTGTAGAGGCCTTGAATGGTGCCCCGGGTGTATTTTCAGCACGTTATGCCGGTGAAAATGCCGGTGACGACGAGTTGTGCAATACATTGCTGAACAACATGAATGGAAAAAGCAATCGCAGGGCCTTTTTTGAATGCGTTATCTCCATCGCGGTTCCCGCCGGTCCGGCCCTGACCTATGAGGCACGTTGTGAAGGGTTGATTACGCAGCAGTCCGTCGGTGACAAAGGGTTCGGATACGATCCGGTCTTTTATTACCCTGAACTGAAAAAAACATTCGGTGAAATGACCCTGGAGGAGAAGGGGCGGGTGAGCCACAGAGGGCGTGCCTTGCGTGAGCTCGCCGGAGAGTTTGATAAAGTGCTGACCTGGATAAGACAACACATGCCGATACCGGAAAGATTTGATTGCAAAGAATGAAGCAGGGAAAAACTATGCTGATAGATCTTATAATAAAAAACAGAAGCTGCAGGCGGTTTGACGAGGCGCACAAAGTTGATCAAGCCACTCTCCGCTCACTGGTGAATCATGCCCGCAACTCAGCGTCCGCTGCCAACCTTCAGCCGCTTAAGTATATACTGTCTTGTGAGCCGGATAAAAACGCTGATATTTTTTCCTGCCTTGGATGGGCGGCGTATCTTGAGGATTGGAAGGGGCCGGAGAAAGGGGAGCGACCCTCCGCGTACATCGTTTTTCTGGGCGATACAACGATCAGCCCGGCCTTTGGCTGGGATACAGGCATTGCCGCCCAGAGTATTCTTCTTGCGGCAAGGGAAAAAGGGTTGGCGGGGTGCATGGTCGGAGCCATCAAACGAAAACGTTTAATCGATCTTCTCGACATCGAGGAAAGGTTCAAAATAGCCCTGGTGGTGGCCATAGGCAAACCAAAAGAGGAAGTGGTCATTGAAGATGCGGATGCCGATGGCGGCATCCGGTATTGGCGGGATGATAGCGGCGTTCATCACGTTCCCAAACGAAAGCTGGATGACATTATCATTAGTTAATTTTTAATAGGTGGGATAAGGAGAATTGGAATGCTTGAAAGAAACAAAGGCATCGATATCGTAACGCACCTCGGTGGAATAGACTCTATTGGCGCGGCCATGGATTTCATGAGGGAGAGGCTGGATGAGAAACACTATGAAAGAATCCGGCGGATAAAGAACGCAGAGGTTCTTTTAAAAGTTGCCAACGCCATATCCATGTGTGATCCGGAGTTCGCTTTTATCAACACGGGATCGGAGGAAGACAGGCAATATATAAGAGATCTTGCCATCAAGCAGGGCGAAGAAGAAAAACTGCTCATGAAGGATCATACCATTCATTATGACTTAAAGGATGAGCAGGGCCGGATCATTGACAGGACGTATTATATAGCCAATGAAGGGGAAAAAATCAGTGTGCTGGCGAAAAAGATGTTGAGGGCGGATGCACTACAGGAAGTTAAGGAAAAAATGACCGGAGTTATGAAAGGGAGAACCCTGGTAATAGGCTTTTATGTCCGGGGCCCCGTCGGTTCGCCTGCGTCCAACCCGGCCCTTGAGATGACAAGTTCCGCCTATGTTTCCCACAGTGCTGAAATTTTATACAGAAACTCCTTTGCGCAATTTGACAAAGAGGTGGAGACCAAGAATCACTTCTATACCAATATCCACAGTGAAGGACTAAATCGGCCGGAAGACCTTCCCCATGCCAGGGTATTCATGGACCGGAGCTTTCAGACAACCTACAGCATGTTCTGTACGTACGCGGGAAACACGCTGCTGCTGAAGAAGGGGAACCACCGGTTTTCAGTTGACAGATCCGTATATGAAAAAATGGAGCAGGAAATTGCCGAACATATGTTTATTACGGGGATAAACGGTCCGGGAGGACGGGTGACGTGGTGCGCCGGCGCAGCGCCCAGTGGTTGCGGAAAGACAACAACGGCCATGGCAGGCAATCATTTCATCGGGGATGACCTTGCCCAGATGTGGATCAGTGATGATGGAAGTGTGCGTTCCATCAATCCGGAGTGCGGTATTTTCGGAATAGTTGAAGATGTGAACCGGGAAGGCGACCCGGTGCTGATGGAACTTCTGAGGAAGGAGGGGACCGAGGTCATCTGGTCCAATGTGTTGATTGACGATGATGGCGTGCCCCACTGGGTCGGTAACGGTGAGCCGTCACCGGAGAAAGGCAGGAATTTTCAGGGCGAATGGAAAAAAGGCATGACCGACGAAAACGGAAAACCGGTTCCCGTTTCCCATCCCAACGCGAGGTGCACTCTCGCTTCCAGTGCCCTGTCCAACTATTCGCCGTTTGCAGAAGACCCCAACGGCGTTGAGACACGGGTCATTACATACAGCGGAAGGGACAGCGATACCATGCCGCCGGTATGGGCGGCTAAAAATTCGGACCAGGGCGTGGTGATCGGTGCCTGCATCGTGTCTGCGGCAACCGCCACCGAAGTGGGGGCTACAGGTGTAAAACGGGCGCCCTGGGCAAATGCGCCTTTCATTCCCGGAGCGTTGAGGGACTACATGGACGCACAGTTCCGGTTCTTCGGCAGCAGCAGGATAGCCGATGATAAACGGCCGGTCATGGCGGGGTTGAATTATTTTCTTACGGAAGAAGCAAGGGGCGGCGCATCCAAAAAGCTCCTTGGCGAGAAACGGGACGTAAAGGTCTGGCTTTCATGGCTGGAGAGGCACGCACACGGTGAGGTGGAAACCATTGAAACCCCCATCGGCAATATCCCGGCATATGATGATTTAAAAGACCTTTTTAATGCCATTATCGGCAAGGAATACCCCGAAGACCTTTATGAAAAACAGTTTTCCCTGTATGTGGACAACATCGTGGCGCGGATCGATCTCCAAACCGAAGCCTACGGCAAGGAGGAAAACATACCAGAGACGCTGTTCGATGTCCTCGGTGAGCAGAAGAAGGAACTTCTTGAACTTAAACGTCAATATGGTCCGGTGATATCTCCCGGCAAACTGAAAAAGTAACCACGGGCTCACTGTCAGGTAACGGGTGAATTCCAACAGCCAAAAGCCGCTAATCGGAATGATGTTCAGCAGCCGCATGCTAGTGGCCATGATGATGGGGTTTTCCTGCGGCCTGCCCCTTCTTTTGACCATAAGTGTTTTGCAGGCGTGGATGAAAGAAGAAGGCATCGACCTGACGGTCATCGGCCTGATGGCCCTTGTGGGCCTGCCATATACGTTGAAGTTTGTCTGGGCTCCTCTTCTGGACAGGTTTACCCTGCCGTTCCTCGGCCGGCGGAGGGGATGGCTTCTTGTCGCTCAGGTCGCTCTTGTCTTTGCCATATCAGGGCTTGGGCTGACGGATCCGGTGCATAATCCGTGGATGGTGGCGGTTGCGGCTTTTTTTGTCACTTTTTTCAGCGCCTCCCAGGATATTGTCGTAGATGCTTACCGGAGGGAGGACCTCACGGATGAAGAACTGGGATTCGGCTCCTCCCTCTACGTGAACGGATACCGGGTCGGCATGCTTCTGGCGTCAGGTGGCGGCCTTATTCTTGCGGATTACATTCCGTTTTCCATGGTATATCTGGTGATGGCCGCATGCATGCTTCCGGGGATAATAACTACGGTGACGGCCCGGGAGCCCTTGCAGACGGAAGGAAGCCCGAAAACAATCGCGGATGCGGTTGTCAGCCCCCTCGTGGAATACTTCAGCAGAAAAGGGGCGCTGTGGATACTGGCGTTCATTTTGTTTTACAAGATCGGGGATACCATGGCCAGCGCCATGACCACCCCTTTTTATCTGGACATTGGTTTTACCAAGAGTGAAATAGGTACGGTTGTAAAACTTTTCGGGTTTTGGGCGACGGTTGCGGGCAGCCTTCTGGGCGGAGTCATTCTGCTTCGGACAGGGATTTATACGGGGCTTTGGCTGTTTGGTGTGCTTCAGGCATTTTCCACCGCGTGTTTTGCCATTCTCGCCTGCATTGGTCCCCATATCTCGGCGCTTGCGGGTGTAATTGCCTTCGAGAATTTGAGCAGCGGGATGGGTACGGCAGCCTATATCGCATACATGGCAAGCATTACAAATAAAAAGTTTACGGCAACCCAGTACGCTCTGCTGACAAGCCTGATGGGCATACCAAGGGTTTTAGCGTCTGCGCCGACGGGTTTTTTTGCCAAACATCTTGGATGGGAAAGCTTTTTCATTTTCTGCACGATAATTGCCATACCCGGCATGCTGCTGTTGATAAAGTTTGCACCTGAGGGGGGCAAAAAATGAATGATTTGACATCCGATCCTATCCGGAACCGGATTGCAAAACTCAAGGAAAAACGGAAAAAAATACTCGCGCTTCCTTCTGAAAAGGCGTTGGAGGCCATTTTGGAATCCCCTGATTCGCTCCCCCTTGTTCATTCCTTTCCGGCGGAGGATTTCTATTTCCTGATTCATGACATCGGGCTTGACGACTCCATGGAGCTTCTTGCCATGGCCTCTTCAACGCAATGGGAATACATATTCGATCAAGAGATATGGGAAAAAGACAGGGTGGGGAGTCAGGCCCTTGTGAAATGGTTTGATCTTTTTCTCCGGTCCGATGCCAAGCGTTTTGTAAAATGGCTGGATGAAGACAGGCTGGATATTGCCGAACTTTTTCTTTTCAACCATATTGAAATAATAAAAAGGGAGCATGACGAGGACCCGTCCGATTTCAGTTCCGACTATTTCACATTTGACAATGTCTATTACATCAGGATTAAAGACAGCGTCCCGGATGGTCGAAAGGAAGAGGTTCCGGGCGGGAAACGAGAGCGGGTCATTATTAATCTTCTGGAAAAAATCGCTGAAGAAGACTACGCAAGGTATCAGAGTATCCTTACCGAGGTGACGGCCGTGATTCCCGCAGAGACCGAAGAGGAGGTTTACAGAATAAAAAATGTAAGGCTTGCGGAGAGGGGATTTCTGCCCTTCGAAGAAGCGGTTGGGATATATCAGCCGATGACATCGGGGGAAAAAAACATGTTTCCCGCCAAGAAGGCATTCTCCGACGGCGATGAGACCATCGCCAAGGGAACGCCCTTCTATCACTTAATCACGATGGATGAGAGGGATTTCTTTGTCCGCATTCTCAAGTCATCTCCGACCGAAGATATATCCCCGGATCTACAGGCTGAATTTGCCACGCTCTGCAACACATTAGCCGTGGCGGATAATAAGAAAATCAGGGGCAGGGAGGAACTTAAGGCTGTTGTTGAAAAGGCGTGTGGATACATCAACCTGGGCCTTTGCCGGATTTCAGGGGCCAAGAATACCCCTCCCCCTGAAATGGCAAGGGAGATAATACGGCAGCATTCGCTGTCACGGATATTCAGGGCAGGCTACGGCATGGTGCTGGACCTTCAAAAACAGGTGCGGGAGTGGAAAAAAGAGAGCTGGATGGATTCAAAGGGGTTGAATTTAAGTTTTTGGGGCGAAGAATACATGGGCGTGATCGGAGGGCTTCTGTTAAAGCGTCCGCTATTTTTCGACAATTATAAAAGAGGCGTCCTCTATAGAGAGTTTGATGACATGACGGATATCAGGGAGACAGGTACCATTATTTCGGACATTCTGGTCATGGACGACCTGTTATCGCGGATGGCCATAGATGTCGGGCCGCTTCCGGATCAATTTTTGACATGTAAGACCCTTCTGTTAACGCTTTGGGCAAGGAACTGGCTCGGACTTTCCATGAAACCGGTGCCCATTGATATGAATACATTTCGACAGTTCTTTACATTCCTGTTTTCTTGTGATGAAACAGGGCGTAAAGAGGGGCGAGAATCAGTTGTTGATGCATCCGTTAAAGAATCCTTCCTGACTTGGTGTGCTGAAGAGACAGGGATGACCACGGAAGAGATCAGTCTGAGGGCCGGCCATGTGATGGAATCGCTGTTTAGTGAAATTGAAAGCGAATACGGCCGGGTTTCAGCAGCGGATCTGGATCCCAGATACGGTTTTCTTTTTTTAATAACCCGGGAGGCAAATGATGAATGTTGAGAATTCTTCGGATACGAAAGCCAGAGACGAGGTGCCGGTTGAGGATTATTTTGACGATATTAAACAATCTGCCGGCACCATGGGTGGAAAAATAGGATCAGGGGTTTTTGACCTTGTCAAAGTGCCCTTTTTAGTCGGCATCGGCGCCCTGGTTCTGATTATTCTGATGGTGTTTATTTTTTCAGGGGAAGGGACGCTGACAAGGGAAGGCGACTATCAAGACCTTGAAAAGAGGATCGGCTTACTGGAGGATAGAATGGCCGAAATGGGCAACGACATGGGAGACATTCTCAGGCTCGAAAAACAGAATAAGCGGATCGATGTGTTTATGGATCGCTATGCGCGGCTGGAGGCGGATTTGTCGCTTAAAGTGGACCTGCTTGAAAAAAAGCTGAATAAGATTCAAACCGGTCAAAAAGAAGTGAAAAACTTGACACCGAAAACCCTGGCACAAAAACAAAAGAAGAGCGCGAGCACGGCTGCAGCGTCCGAGGAAAAAGTAAAAACAGCCGTTCACCAGGTCAGGTCAGGGGACACGCTCTACAGCATAAGCCGGAAATATGGAATTTCCGTGGATAAACTCAAGGAGCTCAACAGCAGTTTAAAAGGCAACAGCATTTATCCGGGACAGAAACTGAGGGTTGCCGATTAAGGGGAGGGGGTTTGGAGAAAGACGGGTTTGATTTTTGGCAGGATCACTCGACAACATACCTTGAAATGGCATTGAGCACGGAGCACCGGGAGCGGCCGGACCATACGGATGGCTATGGAAAGCGGACAGGTGAATGCGGTGATACGGTGGAATTCTTTCTGACGGTAACCAATGGAATTATAAGGTCAATTTCGTTTGATACGGATGGCTGTATGAATACCAGCGCCTGTGCGAACACGATTGCGACCCTGCTGGAGGGCCAACCTGTAGAAAAAGCCTGGGAGCTGACGCCACAGCAAATTGCCGACTATCTTGAAACACTGCCCGACGATGAATACCACTGCGCCGAACTGGCGGTTGGTGCGTTGTATCTTGCCTTGTCAAACTATGGAAAAACCGGCCGAAGCCCGCGGAGCTAAGCCTGGCGGGAGTTGCTGTAAAAACCACCGTTTGAATATAGTGTTGTCATGGTGTAATGGGAAAATGCCGAGATATTTTTTCTTGTTTATTAATGTGAACTGTGTTAAATAGACCAGAATTATACGAATTTTTTGAATAGGAACACTTGCTCCCTACGAAGAGGACGAAGACGAGGAAGGCGGGAGGCCAGAGAAGAATGGCAGACACATCGACATTCATGAAATTGAGAGAAGATGAGCGGGAGATCAGAAAAACGCTCATAATGGAAGCCGCCATGAGGCTGTTTGAGGAAAAGCTGTTTCATGAAATTGGAATGCGGGATATAGCAAACGAAGCCGGGGTTTCAGCCGCAACAATTTACCGCTATTTTCCGAGCAGGGACGACCTGTTTATCGAAGCGCTCATGCAGGATATTAATAACATTGAAACACTTTTTGAAGACCGCATATCCCGCGGTGAAAACAATATTGAGGCGCTGACCATTGCATCGGTTGATTACCTTATGGATAATGAGGCCACCTTCCAAATGATGTGCCATTTTATGATCAGAGGCGGAATAAACCCCAGGGCAATGAAGAAGTTTAACGCGGTCCAGGTATACTTCATGGATATGTTTGATGCGGTCGTCAAAAAGGCGGAGGGCGGCGAAGATAAACGCCTTTTTACCGAAGCGTTTTTTGCTTCTTTAACCGGAGTTGTCATGACGTTCAGGAACTATCCCGGACGCACCAAGGAAGAAAAGAGAAAGCATATGCATAAACTTGCCCTTCTCATTATGACAGGTGACAGTCAGCTTGGATCTCAGGATTAAATCAGCAAGGACTGAAGGGGATAACGGTAATGCCGGATAAATCAACATTCATGAGAATGCGGGAGGATGAGCGGGAAATTAGGAAAACTCTGATTATCAATGCCGCCATGATTCTTTTTGAGCGCATGCCCTTTCAGGACATCGGCATGAGGGATATTGCGGCGGAGGCCGGCGTTTCGGCGGCATCCATTTACCGGTATTTCCCCAGCAGGGATGACCTGTTTGCGGAAGCCCTGATAAGAGACATGATCATCGTTGAGCAGCGCTTTGAAAAACGGATGGAGGATCAAAGTGCGTCCATCGAAGAATTTGCCGTTGAGCTGATTGACTATCTGATAGACAATGAACAGACATACCAGATGATGTGCTACTTTTTAACCAAAGTGGACATGGAAACCCACATCGTCAACCGGTTTAATACGGTATCTCGTTATTTTCTGGATATTCTGGACCAGGTCATGGCCAAAGCCGGGGTCGAAAAGAATATCCGCTATTATTCACACACCCTGTTTTCGTCTCTGACGGGCATTGTCATGGCTTTCAGGAATTTTCCGGGTCATACCAAGGAGGAAAAAAGAAAGCACATGCATAAACTGGCCCTTCTTCTGGCGTCAGTTTTCAGAAGCGGCATTCAAAAAGAGTCCTGGCCCGGAGTGGAAGACGACCGGAACGTATCGGAAGCATAACCCCTTTCTAAGAAATGCCCTTTCAACTATTTGCCAGCCGTATGTCACGTAAATCGTATGTCCGATGAGGACTGAATTCTTCAATCATTTAAGCCCCTGGATATTTTTCTTGCAATATTGCAATGTTTGTTATTAATATCCCTTTTTGCGGCATATTCCGTTTTATAGGGGTATGAAGCGGACATGAACGATGTTTTCGGGGTGTAATATTGTATTGAAACTGTAATATGCCGATTTGAAATAAGGGGGAGTTGATGGCAAAAATATTTCGGCCAAGTAATCGTGAATCAAAAATCCTCTCACAAATAGAATCATCCAAAGAACGGTTCCGCAGGATGGCGTTATCGGGTATCCGGGACTGCCTCGAGCCCTTGAGCAATTCAATTGCCATGAAGCTGGTCGAATCGGAACTTGTTGAAACCACAAGTAAAAACGGGCTGGAAGAGCAGATTACAAAGTGCCTGGACCGGCTGAGTCATCTGGATGACTTTGACATTGATTATCAATGCGCGCCATTTCGCCATGTTGTTCCGCAGCCCCATGTGGTCAGCCTGTATGTCACTGCGTTTGTAATTGAAACACTGATTGATCATAAGGATGTCGTTGATATTTTTGGTTCGGACGAAGAAATCTATAATTGCATTAATCAACAGGTCATGAAGCACCTTCCATAACAATGCCGGCAACGTTTCTTCCAAGGCTTGTCAACGGTAAATTTGAGGACCCGGGACTTTTTATACCTTTTCGATACGAAAATCGAGCGCTTATCTTTGATCTTGGAAATATTGATGCCCTTTCCCCAAGGGATATCCTGAAAATTACCCACTGTTTTATCACCCACACGCACATGGACCACTTTATTGGTTTTGATACGTTGCTGAGGCTCATGCTCGGCCGTAATAAGACGCTGAGTCTTTTCGGCCCCGACGGGTTTTTAGCACGCGTTGAAGGAAAACTGAAGGGCTACGAGTGGAACCTGGTGGATAACTTCAAGGACAGTCTGGTCATTGAAGCCACGGAAATAAAACGGGACGGCATGAGAACCAGGCGTTATCTTTGCAGTCACCGGTTTGAGACGGTGGAAGACGACGTTACCGCACCCTTCACCGGAACGCTCCTGGATGAGCCCTCCTTTTCAGTCTCAGCGGCGATACTCGACCACGGAATAGACGTTCTGGGCTTCAGGCTTGAAGAGAGGTTTCATATCAACATAAAAAGAGACGATGTGTTTGATATGGGCCTTGACATCGGTCCATGGTTAAGGGATTTTAAACATGCCCTGTTTGATAAAACACCCATGGAATCAGTTTTTGAGGTGGATCGCGACGCCGGTAAAAGGTTTCCCCTGGGCGAACTGGCCGAGAAGATAGCAATCATCACTCCGGGGCGGAGATTTACCTACATAACCGATACGATATGCTCCGAAGACAACGTGAAAAAAATAATTGATTTTGCCGGGGGTTCGGATCATCTTTTTATTGAGGCCCCATTCCTTGACAGTGAAAAAGAGGTTGCCAGGGAAAAATGCCATCTCACCGCACGATGTGCAGGAGACATAGCAAGAAGGGCGGGTGTCGGAAATATAACCCTGTTTCATTTTTCGCCGCGGTATCAGGGCCGGGAGCCACTGATCGAAGAAGAAGCCATGGGTGCTTATTCGGGAAAATCGTAAACAGCCATCATGATACTGGTAAAAGGAGAAGCCGTCGATGAAAATCCGTCAAAAACGCTCGTTCTTACCGGGAGTTATTCTCATCGTTGTTTTACAACTTGTTGCCGGCTGTTCGTCGTTCAACAGCTTCCAGCGTGATGGAGAACTGGTCCTTGACGCTTTAGACGGACCGGTCAGCGTCATTCGGGATGAAAAGGGCATGCCCTATATACATGCCGAACATATGGATGATCTGATTCGCGCCCAGGGGTTTGTGGCGGCCCAGGACCGGCTGTTTTTAATGGAGGTGACACGTCTTCTTGCCGAAGGACGAATCTCCGAACTTGCCGGAGAAAAAGCCAGAGAACTTGACATTCGAATGCGAACCATCGGTTTTCTGAGAAATGCCAAAAAACATCTTGAGATGTTGGCCCCTGAGGAGAAGCGGTTTTTTCAATTGTATGTTGATGGTGTCAATGCGTATATAAACACAAGGCAGGCGTCCCACCCCCTTGAATTTAAACTTGCGGGAATAAGACCCGGACTTTGGGAGGTTGAGGACTCCCTGGCCATTCTTTATTACATGGGATGGAATTCCGCCGCAAACCTGAAAAGTGAAATCGTGGCGCAAATGCTTGTTGAAAAGCTGGGTCGTGAAAAAGCTGAAGACATCTTTCCCCTGACCATTAATCCCGAAGACCCCGGTGATGCAGAGAATAAGAGGTGGATAGCTTCAGGAAAGCCGTTGCATCTGAACCTCATATCGGACGATATTCTTACCGGGCTCATAAACGACGGGCCCCTCGAAATAGGAAGCAACAACTGGGCCGTAGCGCCCGGTTGTTCTCCCAACGGCAAACCCGTTTTGGCAAATGACCCCCATTTGAAATCAAGTATCCTGCCGGGTCCATGGTATCCATGCGGACTGATCACACCGGACATGAGGGCTGTCGGTGTCGTTATCCCGGGTATTCCCGGAATAATCATCGGGCGGACGGAGCATGTTGCAATGGGCGTAACCAATGCCTACGGTGATGCTCAGGACCTTTATATTGAGACGATAGACCCGGAAAATGGAAGCCGTTATCTTGAAGGGGACACATCCATTCCGTTTGAGGTCATCAACGAAACAATGAAGATTAAAGACGCTGACTCGGAAACCGGGTTCAAAGAGGAGGCCGTCACCATCAGGCTGACCAAAAGAGGCCCTGTCGTTTCCCATGTTATGGACGGGCTTGAGACGGACAAACTTCTCACCGTCCGGTGGTCGGCCTTTGAGGACATGGGCCCGTCAATGGGGCTGGCGCGGATCTTAACCAGTAAAAATGTTTACGATGTGCGCAATGCCATTGGCGATGTAAAAAGCATTGCTCTTAATTTCGTTTTCGCAGACACCCAGGGAAATATCGGATGGCAGACTTCCGGCAGTCTGCCGGTGCGCGAAGGGGGGGACGGTTCAGTCCCGCATGAGGTAAAAAACGGAACGGATAACTGGACCGGGAGAATTCCGTTTAACGAGATGCCCTCAAGCATAAACCCGGAAAAAGGGTGGATCGGAACCTGCAACCACAAAACGGTTCCGGCGGATTATCCGTATTATTACTCATCGCACCTGTCGCCATCCTACCGTCAAAAACGCCTTATGCAGCTTCTTAATGCGCCGGGAGTGAAAACGGTTGAGGACCACTGGAACTTTCAACGGGACACCATGAACCTGATGGCCAGAGACATAGCCCCTGTCATGGCGGAGGCCCTGTTACCGGCTGAAGAAACGGCGGACATGGGAGAGGTCCTTTCCAACTGGGATTACAGGGATGACATAACCAGCGCGGGGCCGGCGGTGTTCCAGTCCGTGTACAGGGAATTTGCGTTTCTGGTATTCAGGGATGAACTGGGGGAGAAGCTTGCGGGCATCATGCTGGACAACTGGTATTTCTGGCAGGAACGACTGGGAAAAATGGTAGCCGAGGGGGATTCCGCCTGGTTTGACGATGTCAATACGGAAGATAAAACGGAAACCATGGCGGATCTCTTCCGGCAGGCCGGCCTCAGAGCCAAAGAGAAAGCAGGCGACACCCTCGGTGGGGATCCGGGTTCCTGGACCTGGGGCGAACTTCACCAAATGGAGTTTGTCAGTCCCATACGGAGAGACGGCTTTGGAAAAGGGCTCCTGGGCGCCGGCTCCCATCCCGCGCCGGGTTCCGGGGAAACGCTTTACCGGGGAATTTATAAATTTACAGATCCCTTCAATGTGGTTATGGCGGCTTCCCTTCGCATGGTGGCGGATCTCGGGGATCACGATAAAATACTGGCGGTGCTTCCCGGCGGCGTTTCCGGAAGACTGTTTGATCCCCACAACAAGGACCAAGTGGGCCCTTACATGAACGGCGATAAACTATACTGGTGGTTCAGTGACCGTGCCATAAAAGACCACCGGGTGAGCGAACTCGTGCTGGTGCCTGAAGGTTAAAAGACATGAGCACGGACGTTTTTTTAACGGCGCTGACATCCTATTTTGTCATCATTGACCCCATCGGTGTGTCGCTGATTTTTAACGGGCTGGCCGGGGACACCGATGACAGTCAACGGCGAACAACCGCAATCAAGAGTATTGTTATTTCATTTGCCATTATTTTTCTTTTCGGTTTTTACGGAAAAGACATTCTCGTCAGGCTGGGTATCAGCATCGAGGCGTTCCGGATTTCAGGGGGGCTGCTCCTTTTTTATACCGCATTCAATATGGTGACCCGGGATAAGTTGCTTAAACTGCCGGACAGGACCGGGCAGGATATCAGTGTATACCCGATGTCCGTTCCGCTTGTTGCCGGTCCCGGATGTCTTACGCTGACCATTCTCCTGTTTTCCGACGTTCAGCAAAAGGAATATGTATCTCTGGTCTTCGCCATAGTGGCCGTCCTTATGCTGACCCTGGCCGGCTTCATATTGTCGGGGAAAATAAAACGGTTAATCGGCAATACCGGGGATGATATTATACGAAGACTTCTCGGCGTTCTTTTGGCCGCGCTTTCCATACAGTTCATTGCCGACGGCATCCGCCAGATATGATGGCTTCGTAAAAAGCACATACACATCTCAAAGGTAGACCACCGGCATAATTTCCTAACCGTCATCAAGGTCAATAGTTATAGGGATTACGGACCATGGATGGGTATCTTTTTTGTGGGGCGGTATGTTTATGCGTCACGTCGTAGGGGTAAAACATTTTTTACCCCTACATGAATTCGGATTTGACCGAAGTGGTATTCACTGCGCACCCGATTTGGGAAAAATCAAATTATCACAGGCAAAGATGGCCTGCCAAAACTGGAGTTCTGCTGGAGATATCAACGATTCTAAGAAGTGCCATTTTCTGAAGATATTGATGACAAAGCATGAGTTTATGAGAGCCTAAGCCTTACTGGAGCATGATTTCACAAGTCCTTCTAACGTTCGCATAATTGGAAGCATCTTTATTCTTCTTTCTGGGCAGCAGAAGCCTCTGTCTTGCGTTGTTGAATCCATGCTCGTACTGCCTCGGGACTCATCAAGGCAGGATCGCCCAATGCTGAGGTATCCGCCTCTATCAACTCAGGTGGCAGGTGATGAATCAGTAGCTCCAGATCGGCGGAACTACGGATCTCCGTTTCCAGTAGGCGGGCCATCTCTTCGTTGTGGGGAATCTGGTGCCTGCGTAACGCTTTAACCAACCCCATGAGCAGTGTTTCCCAGGTCGTCATCGGTCCCTGGGTAATGGAAGCAGATTCAGCAAAAGAGTCGATAAAGGCAAAGGGCACCTGCTTAAAAGGTTCATCTATGCGGATCGCCGCCAGCAACCAGTCGGTATCAAAAGAAAAATCGAACACCGTGGGTTTCGCAATGATCTTTTTTAGTAAACTTCTTTCGTACAACTTGAAAGCAGCCTGTGTATCTATAATGTTACGCGAAATGATAGATTGAGCCAACATTCTCTGCATATGGCGCAGCAGCTTGATGCCGATTCCCCAGCGCCCTTCTTCTTTCACCAGCACGGCATCGGGATGTTTGCGGTTGCCCAATACAATTCGGCAGTTGTTTTCGAGAAATGGCCGCAACAGCAGACCGGTCTGTCCTAAATGCACAGAGTTGTCTGCATCTGTGTAAATTACCGCATCCTTACCGTCAATGATGGCATGCATGCAGCCTAAAATGATAGCACCGGCCTTATGTGAATCATCTACAGATCTCAGTTCTCTCAACGGACCGTTTAGGGTGGGAACCGCGTCATTGAGGAACAGTACTTTAACTTTGTTTTTAAGAGGGTGTGTGGCAACCACCTCTTGGGCAATTTCCCCACTATTATGAGGGCATCCGTCATCCACGACATATAGCGTCCAGTCTATGTGAGTGCCCTCAGTCAACCAATCCAGCTGTTTAATCTTGGTACGCAGGGAATCCTCCCCGTTGGGATTGGTTTCACTTTTAGGAAGCAATCGATTTTGTTCGCCCCACATGGCATAAACAACACCAATCTTGAGCGGTGTTTGTTTCTTTAAAACATATCGCCGAGAATCCACCAGTTTTGCAGCCAGCTTGAACTCCAATGGGGTATCCGGTTGTCTTCCAATCCTGTAAAAATCCTCAGAAGTTAAATGGGGCATTTTCAACAACACCTCAGTCAGTGCATAAAGGCTGTCCTGGTGAGTAGGTTCCCGTAAATCAAAGGTTGATTTGGCATTGGAAAGGAGGGCTTCTATAGTCATCTCATTTCATTAATTTTAATTGGTGATAGTGATACCTTGTCTCTGCTCCCGCCATTGTTGTGACATTGAGATTAGCACCAAAAAAACTAACTTGTCAAAACAAGAGATATTCTTCTGGCTATCTCAAGGTTTCAGAAAATTTTCCAGCAGAATGAATATCCACCAAATCTGTACAGTCCCGATCATCATATAAGAGTTTGAGGAATATCTTCAACACGTTTACCGACCCGCTTAAGTTCGGGGGGAGGGATAAAACAAAAACATTACAGGTTTTTTGCAAGGCCCAGCATGTTTTTGTTTATCGCAAGATTGATATCCGGTTGAATGAACTCATGGTGATCCTCGATAAACGGGATATAGGCGAGGAGATAGGTTTCGGGCACAATATCAATATCTGCTATCAGTTCCGTCATCTTATCCCGGGGCCTCATAAAATTTGCGAGATTAATTTTAAGGCTTTCCACAGCCTCCTGTATTGGAAGGTTGGCAGGGTGGCGCGTTCCTTCGGGCATTTCAGGCTTCAGTTTTTTTAATGTCTGGGAAACCGTCATGCTGCCCGCTATCTGGAGAAAATTTTGAGGGCGGACCTTGAAGGCCGGGCACCAGAAATGAAACCTGATCCGGTCCCATCCCTCCTGGGCCACTTTGGGCAGATTGGCCACTTTAATCAAGTCGGCGTATGACCGGAGCCGGATGCCGGAGACATCGGCTTTAATTCTCCAAAACGGCATATAGGTAACATGGCTGTCGTCGGAGGGCACATGGGCGACGGTCAGTTTCTTTAATTCTTTTTTTACGGCCCTCCAAGCGGTGCGGCAGTTTTTGCAGCAAAGAACGATGGAGTCACGCTTTCCTTCAAGGTCCCATCCGCAGGAAGGGCAAAGGTTCGGAATAAAGTGTATACTCCACTTCGGACGGCCGCCGGCGAAATTCGAAATATCAAAGTCATCCGGCAGATCGGTTCGCACCGGCTCATTTAGAATGGCATCGACCAACTTGTCCTCAAGGTAAAAAGGCGAATATATAAGGCTGTATGTCTCCCCGATGTGGGCCTGGTGGAAAATCGGTTTCGGCAGGCCTTGATTGAAGCGGTCCTTGAAAATGTCCATAACGTTTTTAAAGTTGATGACCGGTTTTAAAAATCGGCCGTCAACGTCCGATGACAGAAAGGCAAGTTTTTGGGTCTGGCTTCTGAATCCCAGCGAGATCGGGAAATGGAGGGAACCCAAGGCTTGATGGCTGACATCAATGAACCGTTTTCTGATTCCGTTGTCAACGCAGGAAAACAGCATGCCTTTAAAGCGCCAGTATGGAAAATATACCAAATGTTTGCCTTCAGGGGCGGAGTGGGGCATCACATACCTGAAACAGTCCGGTGTTGTCAGGTACGAGCTGACCCGGCAAAATCCGCAGGTAAAAAGGCGGTCGGTTTCTTCCAGGACCGCCGGTGCGCCGCATTGAGGGCATTGATGTTCAATAAGAAAGTTAATATTTTTCTCCGCACTGGTTACAGAATACAGCGTCGGCAAGACCTTCTATACCGCACGTTTGGCAAACTTTCGGTGCCGGCTTATCTTCCGCCGGCCGACCGCAGCGCGAACAGAATTTTGCGGTCGGTGTCAGATTCTTTCCACATGCCTCGCACTGTTTGAATACAAGCTGCTGGTGTCCGCACATGGGGCAGAATTTTGCATTTTCCGGCATGGGACTTTTGCATTCCGGACAGGTGTATTCGGCTTTCTGCGCCTGGGACGCCGCCCCTCCCCGGGGTTGGGCGCCGGGTCCTCCTGCGAAGAATTTGGCAAACATGGCGGGCATCATCAACCCCATGCCCATGCCCATACCGTCGCCGGCGCCGCCTTCCGATTCCGACGCCTTTTCCATGGCCATGGCGGCCTTCATCTGCATGAGCTTATTCATGTCGTCGAATACATTCATCCGGCTCTTGTCATCAATGGCCTGCTGGACTTCCGGTGGAGGCGTGATGGAGTTCATATAAAGATGGGTCAAGCCGAGGCCGAAGTGCAGAAAATCCTTTTGCAACCGTTTTGCCAAACCGTCGGACAGTTCATCATATTTAGACGGGAGATTAAGGATCGAATCAAGGGTGTCTCCCATATAATCATTAAAACGGGACACGATAACCCGGTTCAGGTATTCTTCTATCTCTTCCGTGGTAAACATACCCTGTGTTCCCACCATCCGGTTAATAAAGAGGACCGGCTGAACCACCTGCAGGTTAAAGATGCCAAATGCCCGGAGGCGGATAAGGCCCAGTTCCGAGTCTTTGAAGGCCACCGGATCACGGGTGCCCCACTTAAGATTAGTGAACACTTTCATGTTGACAAAGTACATCTCCGCCCTCAAAGGACTTTCCAGTGCCCAGGGCAGGCTGGCGATTTTTGTTAATATGGGGATGTTTCCGGTTTTCAATGTATGGCGCCCCGGACCAAAGGCTTCCACAGCCTTTCCTTTATAGAAGAAAATACCTGCCTGGCTTTCCCGGACGGTTAATTGTGCGCCCCATTTGATTTCCCCCGATCCTTTTTCAGGAATACGGTGGACGAATTCTTTGCCCGTCTCATCGAACCACTCCAGATTTTCCAGAAATATTATATTATCCGTCCCCATGGTGCCCCCCCCTTTGAAAATAAGTTGTTTTGCGTGGAAGGGTTTATTTTTTTCGATTCCGCCATGGTTGTCAAGTAAATTCATCGGCGGATCAATAACACTGGATTAACCATATATTGCAGCGGACACATGTTGATTTTATTCATATGATACAGGGCCTTACTTTAACATATTAGACAAATGGTCTTTCAAAAAATGATAAAATCATGTAATGGAATTCGAATATGTTTTTCGGGACAAAGGGCGGTGGTGAATGAAATTAAGCAAAAAAGGGAGGTCTCATGGCGACGGCGTTTGATAATGAGAAATACATAAAAGAACAGGCGGAAGAGATTCTTGAACGGGTGAATAAATTTGACCGTAAACTTTATCTCGAATTCGGCGGAAAGCTTCTGTATGATTATCATGCCTCCAGAGTTTTACCCGGATATGATCCAAATGTTAAAATGACGCTTCTTCATGAATTGAAAGACAAGGCGGATGTTCTTCTTTGTATTTATGCCGAGGATATTGAAAGAAAAAAAATCAGAGCTGATTTTGGTATAACCTATGACTCGGACGCCCTTAAACTGATAGACGACTTAATGGAATGGGGAATAAATGTTCTTGGCGTCGTCATCACCCGTTTTAACGGTCAACCCGGCGCGAAGATTTTCAAAAATAAATTGGAAAGAAGAAACATAAAAGTATATACCCATCAATATACAAAGGGTTATCCTACCAATGTAGATTTAATTGTAAGTGATGAAGGTTATGGTGCTAATGATTATATTGAGACAGAAAAACCTCTGGT
>Ga0180435_10000491_pt1 | contig 41550 bp, 48 predicted proteins | sample SS_ome_3_FD_132467 | JGI IMG/M metagenome (GOLD analysis project Ga0180435, IMG submission 132467) | Hypersaline lake sediment archaeal communities from the Salton Sea, California, USA - SS_3_S_1 metaG | ecosystem: Environmental > Aquatic > Non-marine Saline and Alkaline > Hypersaline >... | reverse complement strand
GAACGTTCCAGAATTTTGGAACATTTATTCGAACATCCGGAATTTCCCGGAAGCGCGCGGCGCGTAAATTCCGGGAGTTCCGGAAAATGTGTGAAATTAAATTCCGGAATTGAATGTAGCTGTGTGGCCAGCTTCATGTGTTTTTCAAAGGAACAACTGAGCCCGCTTTTAACTAAAGATTGGGCCAACCAATGCGTTCCAGTCCGTCCCGTCCCCACAATGTAGATTTTGGACATTTTTTATTCGTTTTTTACATTTCCAATAAAAACATGCATTGGCGCCGCTTTACTTCATTTGCCATTTATCGCCACACAAATTACAACAACTTTTTTAGTTAACGATAACCATGTTTATTTAGAACATTTTAGTACACTCCTAGAACATATCCGCGCAAATGATGCGCATGCGGGTTGTCAGTCTGGAAAATCCTCAGGCGCCTCCAGGGCTCTTCGCCGCCTTCAGGGGCGACCTGGTCATAGTTCACGTAGATCAAGTTAAGCCCAGGATTCAAGTCGGAAGGCTGCAAATCACGGATAATCTTCAAAAGTTTGGCGTGGGCATCAGGTAAAGGCTGGTCGTAAAGAACACCTTCCTTTGTGTAATAATGGGGGTTGAAGCGGACGTACAGGGGAACCCCGCGCGAAATATTCCGCACTTGAAATAAAAGGTAATGGCACAAGCACCGCCATCAGGCCATTTCTGTAAAGATATCGTACCTTCCAGCGAACTACCTTTAGTCCAGGCTGACGGCGGGTTTGAAGAACCTGTAAGACAAGTTCTCCAGGCCGCTTGGTTAAAAGGAAAAGAATGGAAACAAGGGCAAACAATTGTTATAAAGTTTTTGGAAGGGACTGAGGATCAAAAAAAATTGGTTAGACGTGTGGTCGATGAAAACTTTGCGCCTTTGATCAACCTTAAATTAGAGTGGCAAGACGAAGAGTATACAGGAGACGCTCAGATAAGAGTAACTTTTGATCCTTCAAATGGCGCATGGAGCTATTTGGGTACAGATGCGCTTGATGTGACCGACCAGGCCGAAGCAACACTCAATTTGGGTTGGCTAGATCTACCAGGGGAAGTTGAAGAGTCTAAAAACAGAGGGTGTTGCTATGGAGTCGTTCTACACGAGTTTGGACACGGATTGGGAGGCTGGATTCATGAACACCAGAACCCGATTGATAACCCCTTGCCAGAAATCTGGAATATGGATGTGATTATAAAAGATTTGTCGGGGGGCCCAAATTTCTGGGATGCCGAGACCATAGAGGCCAATATGTTTGAGACCTATTCAGTTTCGCAAGTGCGTGGGACTGCTTATGATCCTAAGAGTATAGCTCATTATTTTTATCCAGCAACGTGGGTTAAGACTGGTGAGGCTTTGTTGGGGAACCAGAATTTGTCAGACAAGGATAAGCTTGCTCTTTCTATGGAGTATCCTCGAGCCAACAATGTTCCTTCTCCTCTTAGTGATCCTTACGCTGAATCGAGCAACCAGTCAGTTACCCAATCCCAACTACAGCTTCAAGCTCTTTCACTAGGCTCCACAGGCTCCGCGACCTCACTCGCGCCCCTTGATGTAACAGTACCCCCATGCCAGGGCGGAACTTTGGCGCAAAATCCAGCTGTCCTCACATTCATCATTATTGGAACCCTTGCGCTACTGGTCGGTGCAGGGATCCTCATCTACGCAAATTTCAAAAAGCGAAAATCATGAATTTTTTTTGTGTTCTGTAAAATTAAAACTACAAACTAACATGCCTGGATGCAATCGATCTCGTGCAAGTGCAATGAAGGCCCATGCCAAGAAAGCCGCCTCTCGAAAAATGGCCAGCCTCCGTCAAGCGCGTAAGGCTAGCAAGGCTCACAGGGCTCGAAGGGCTCGTCAACAGCAGCAAGGAAACCGAGGAAATCAAAATCAAGGTTACCCGAACCAGATGAATGGGCAGATGAATAATTACCAAAACCAGATGAATGGGCAGATGAATCAATTCGGGAACCAAGTTAACCAATTTGTTGATCAATTCGGAAATCAAGTCAACCAGCTAAACGGTTTCAACAATGTGGTTGACCAAATCAACAATGGATTTTTGCCAAATGCTGACCAGTCAAACAACCAGAACCAGCAATGGGTGAACCAGAATCAAAATGGAATTCCCAACCAATTTAACCAAAACCAGAACCAGCAATGGGTGAACCAGAATCAAAATGGAATTCCCAACCAATTTAACCAAAACGAGAACCAGCAATGGGTGAACCAGAACCAAAATGGAATTCCCAACCAATTTAACCAAAACCAGAACCAACAATGGGTGAACCAGAACCAAAATGGAATTCCCAACCAATTTAACCAAAACCAGAACCAGCAATGGGTGAACCAGAACCAAAATGGAATTCCCAACCAATTTAACCAAAACCAGAACCAAAATGGAATTCCCAACCAATTTAACCAAAACCAGAACCAAAACCAAAATGGAATTCCCAACCAATTTAACCAAAACCAGAATCAAAATGGAATTCCCAACCAATTTAACCAGAACCAAAACCAAAATGGTATTCCTAACGCTCTGAACAACAACACCAACTCCTATCCCAACTCTGGCAAGGGCTGGAACTGCAATTGTGGTCCCAAAGCCATGATGGGTGCCGGTGTTGCTTGGGGCTATGCTGGTGGTAATGCTGGATGTTCCAGCTGCCCTGGGGGCACGTGTACGACTGGTCCATTTAACCCTGCCTTGGGTGTGTCTTGCAGTGGTGGGAACATGAACTTCGCTAAGGCTAGTCCCGGATCATACTACATGGCTGGTATGCAAGCAAACGCATGTGCAATGCAAGCTGCAGGAGCTGCTCCCATTGCTTCTTACGCTGCTCTGGCCTAAGCTAGCTTAATCAGAGTTCCAAAATTTATTAAGTCGTTCTTGGAGTGCGGAAAATTCTTCGTCGACGTTGAATTGCTGGACGCGCAGGATATTGAAAGTGGCGAAAATGACGGGCCATAGTTGGAGTGCGAGGTAAGGCGTTGCGTCTTTCAAGACTCGAAAGTAATCGTTGACTTCGTCGCTTTTGCGTCCACGAGTGAAGAAGGGTACGTTAGATAGTTTGGTGGGGCTAAGTTGCGCCACTTTTCTCATGGTGCTGCCAAGATTTTTGATCTTCATCCTGACGGTCCTTGCGGGCTTTGAGCGCTTAGTGCTTTAATAAAACCAGAACTTATACTTTGCAAAGAATTGGAAAGAGTGTCCACGCTGCCTAGGCCCTGTGCGATTTCTCGAAGGTGGACTAGCGTGAGATTGTAAAAGTTGCTAGTATCCCTGCTAATTTTGTCGAAATAGTGATGCATGAGTCGCACGGCGTAGTACGAAATTAAAGTAAGTGCGGCGAGCCATAGGAGGCCCCAGACGCCTGTGGAACCAATCCAGAACTCGCCTCGTTGTCTTATCTCGGTACTGTCATCATCCTGGTTAATATAGGTCTGAAACCAAATCATAAGTCCTAGGACTATTACTGACCACACAATAAAGGTTATAATATATTTTTGTTTTTGCGGAAGTGTTGTAGCCATTTATTTTTTAAGAAGAGGATTTGCGAAACGTGAGTATAGATCCAAGTCCAACTGATGTCTTCATTTTGGTTCTTGGGTCCGAAGAGGATGAGGATGAGGAAGAAGAGGATGACGGAGTGGGTCTTTTGGATCGGGCTTTGCGTTTTCGGGTGAACTTTTGGGGTTCCGCGGGTTTGCACGCAGCGGACTGAACAAACTGAGAAAACATGCTTTTGGATCCCCTTGCCTGTAGGTCATCCAAGAGATCGTGTTGAGACGACGTCGGTGGTGCCACTTCTTCCACACACATGTGTGTGGACACAAACGGAGGTTTGACAATCCGTACCCTGACCATGTGGAAATTGGCGCGAAACTGCTGAATGGTGAGAGTTCCTCCAAACATACGCAGTCGGATGGTTGGTGGGGCTGGTTTGACCGCGCTGTGAATTCCGAAGACATTCCTAAGCATGTGGTGAAAGTACAACATGCGCCGGCTTGTCAAGTAAGGTTCGCGTTCAATCAAGTAGGCCTTGGCACAGTTGGCTGAACAAAAGATTCCATAGACTGAATAGAGGTCAAGATCTTGATAATAATCGTTAACCACCGGGATCGGCGTAGTCTCGAAGGTGTGCACGCAATGCCAACAAGCATATCCTTCCGGTGGCCGCTCCGGCCAATTCGGACCTTCTAGGCAGGGATGAGACAATCTCGGATGATGTTCCACATTTTGACCCAATTTGTGCCGCACATAGCTTGAACAGTTGGTCACTCGCGGCACAATTTTTAGATCGCGATTTAAGTAGCACTCTTCATCGTTAATGAATATGGATGATGCGGATGCGGATGTGGATGCGGATGCGGTTTTGGTGTTTGCGGTTGCTTCTGGCATAATTCTTCTTTGTGCTGTTGGTGTGTTTAGGAAAAGATAATGGAACCTGCGTCTGCACCTGCTTCTTCACCCACACAAGAGTCCAAAATTGGAAAGATTTTGGAACCCGCCAAGGAACCTGCGAAGACCAAGGAACCCGCGAAGACCAAGGAATCCGCGAAGACCAAGGAACCCGCGAAGACCAAGGAATCCGCGAAGACTAAGGAATCCGCGAAGACCAAGGAATCCGCGAAGACCAAGGAATCCGCGAAGACTAAGGAATCCGCGAAGACCAAGGAATCCGCGAAGACCAAAGAATCCGCGAAGACCAAGGAATCCGCGAAGACCAAGGAACCCGCGAAGACCAAGAAGCGCAGAAAGGAGGCTGAGCCCACCAAGACCAAGAAGCGCAGAAAGGAGCCCGAACCTATGGAGGCCAATGCGAAGCCCGCGGAGCCCACGGAGCCTGAGAAGAAGAAGAAGAAACGCAAGAAGCGCAACAAGCCCCGTAAACCTCACTACTTGCGCAAGCGCCTCTTCAGCGTGGAGTTTACCAACCCTGGTAGCTTTATTTCTATTCTTGCACCCTTGGATGGAGAGTTTGAGACTGTGGTTTTTTACGTGCGTTCTTCTGAACTCAAGGATGATAACCGCGAAAAATCAAACATCTTGCCGGACCAAGACAATAGCGGCTTTTCTGGTCTTTCATGGCAAGTATTGCATTCTAGCCAACGCAAGCTCATTATTGCGCGCCATCAAGCGGATGATGTGTACGTATCTCCCAAGGCTGACCTGGAGTCGCTTCAGTTTACTGTGGAGGTCTCCAAGTTTCTGAAGATCGTACGCAGCATCAATGCGGCTTCCTCAATGATTATTAGCATGAAGCGGGGCTCAGCCGATGTCAACGTGGTTTCTACCTCCATTGACACTCGTCGCTCTCAGGTTTCGTCCATTCCAACCGTAGTTACGGAGCACAAGAACTTTGACATTCAAGTGGCTGAGTACGATCGCACGATTCACATCCAAGATCTGGGTACGGTTATCGAAAACGCAAAAAACTTGCCCAGTGTCTACATTCGTTTCATGATCATGGAGCATCGGGAAAACCCCAACATTATGTACTTTGTTACGAAGGCAGGGGAGCAAACGAATGCTAAGCTGGAGAATTACTTCGTCAGTTCCACCGACCAGGAAATGGAAGAGGAGTCTGGTAAAACCATGGTGATCCGCAACCACGAGATCAATGATTTTGGAGAATACCACCCCAACCAAGTGCTACGTTCAGAGGTCAAGAAGTCTATCAGCTACCTCTACGAAGTTAAGTCTTTGCACCACTTCATTAAGAATTGCCCTCGCAAGCAAATCGTCTACCGCTTTGCAGAAGGCAAGCCTATGTTGTGCATTGCGAGCTGCGGAGATGGCAAAAGCTTCGTGGCTTCTGTCAACCTCTCAGTGGAGCCCGACGATGACACCTTTGTTAGTGAAGAGATTCAGTGCTTTATGGATGAATCTGACAGTGATGAAGAAGATAATGAATAAATATTATTGACAGTTCGTTTATTTTTTGTGTGATTATGTTAACCGTACGTAAAAAATAAATGAGTTACGGGCCCCAAGGTATGAATAGCCTTTTCTATACAAAGGGAGGTCGAATAAAATCCGGGATTCCTCACACTACTTGGTCTGGCGGACAACCTGGATCTACAGGGGGTCCCACGGTCTCACGCAACCAATCTATCATGAATTGTTTTTCTACCGCCCAAACGGGCGCCACATTATCTGCATTTAGTACTAACCCTCAAGTGTCAAGAGCGCGTTATAAGAGCTCTTTGGATCAGCTACAACATCATTGTTTACATGGAAATTTTAAATAAATCTTTAATATTCAGTACTATTGATAAGTCTTTGGCGTTGTCGCTCAGCTTGTTCTGCACTCACTGGATTTCTTGCAATCCAGTTTTCGTCAACTTCGATAGCCCACTTGAACTCCTCATGGTATTTCAGGTGGGCTGGGATTGTAACATCGGAAGTGAGACGTAGAACGGGTGCATAGCGATTGTCGGTGAAGAGAGACTGTTTCACATAATCCGAAGCGGCTCTTTCCAGGTCGATAGCTACTGCAGAGTTGTCAGGGAAAATTTTCTTGAGAAACCAAACCGGTGTTTCGAACGTCAAGCGTTGTCCAGCAACAGTGACATGTTGGTGGGACCAATGTGACGGCATGTTGAAAAAATCTCCACACGGGTTAGATTCCGTCCATTCGCGAGGTTGCATGTCAAATACCTGAACCCACTCTTGACCACCATCTCCAGGGTCAGTGACATTGTCGAGGGCCTTGAACTCCAGGCAGCGTAGGTTCTCCAGAGAACCGTTTACGACGTGGTACCTCACATAAATGCTCAGGTAGAGTGATTTTAGAAGACCAAAGTCACCTTGATTGAAGCGCTCCACAAAGCGGACGCGATCAGGGAGACACGGTTCATACTCTGGGTACAGCTTTTGCAGCTCCTTAAGCGTATACCCACCGTGTTCTCCAGTATCCTTGTAGTCGTGGCAGTCTTTGAACTTCCGCGCTTGAAGAATTTCCTCGGGAGAAGGAAGACCACCCATGGCCTTCATGAAAGCGGTGCGTGTTTGCTGATTGATGCGGTAACCGTGTCCCTGCAAGTTCATAAAGACGCCCTCCGCTAAGTTGTCGTAGTACACTTTGTAAGTTGTCATGATGTACTCATCACTGTACCGATCAACGTCCATAAACTTCATGACCTCGGGTGGAAAATTGCCTGTTGACATCTCAGCAGTAGCCTTTTTTTCCACCTCGTGCTCTTTTTTGGATTCACTGACGTACTTAGAATACGTTTTGAAGTAGGAGCCCAAGTGAATATTGAGATTAGTGGCGACTTTACCCTTTTCCTCGACATCAACCGTAGACAAAGCGTCTCTGACCTTTTCCCATTCCTCGCATTGCAAGGCCAATGCTTGTTCCAGAGGTAGCCCCAGGTGCCGGTAGAGACCTTCGTCTGGTAGGGTTGACATGGCGCGCCGTCGAGAATCCACATCCCATTCAAACATCCGTTCGGACAATTGGGAGCTGTACTCTTGCATAATGGCTGTTGAAAGCCTGGTCACGTAGGTTTCAGCGGACCGTTCAATGCGCCGTTTAATTTCCTCCTCGTAGGTGTGCTTGACTTCTTCCGTAACCTCGTGCTCTTTGATCCTCTTTCGCCCATCTTTTTCCTCCACAATCTCGCGGTGAATATTGCGGCGCGTCTTCTCGTGGATGTGCCGCTTCGTCTTAGATTCCTCCTGCGCGACCTTGACAATCGTTCCACTTCGCACCGATTGGGAGAGTTGGACAGAACGCCCAGATTTGCGCACCCGTTTGACAGCAGCACGTCCCTTGGCCTGTCCCTTGGATCGCTTGTTGGTTCCTTTCGTCTTTCGCGGCATTTTCCTAAACACAACACAAAAAATAATGTTGGGTGTACTACACACAGATCATGGGCGAAATTTGGTCATGTTCACAAACAGTCAACGAAGTACACTGTGGAATTCTAAGTACTCTGCACTATTCAATGTCACAGAGGATGGTAAGTTACGGGTTGAATACACAAACATGGAGAAGGGTCGAGAGCTAGCAAGAGAACAGGTGTTAAATATGGAAAATGAAAAAAATGCGCGGGAAAGAGACGTTGAGCATGTGGCTGGGGAAATTGACCGGATTTGCCGGGAATTACCGGGTATTGAGGAAGACGAGGATTATGAAGAGATGCAAGAAGAGCTGATGCGACAACTGGCAGTTCAACGTCAACATCACAAATGCTTAAGAAGGATTGACCGAACATTCGAAATCCATGTGACCTTCACCCCTGAAAAGACTCAACAAGTGCTGGAACCTCACATGCTTAGCCGCTTTTTCGTGACCAACGAACTGGTGTTTTGGTGTCCCGGATGTACTGGACAACAATGTAAAATGCAAGGGACTCAAGAAGAAGCCGATAAAGCCCAAGAACTTAAAGTTCAGCCGATGGAAGACGTCATGGAGTGTCACCTGGCATCAGGTTTTGGTACACCCCGAAAGCTTCATTATTTGTCTTTGCAGGCTGGGGGTCGTATACCCCCCGAAAAAAAGCACGACGATGGTTCTGAGTTTTTCCAGTCTTACCAAGACACCAAAAATCCGGGACACCTACAGGAAGCCGCAATGTTGGGACACCCCGAAGCAGGCTACCGATGGGCATGTTGGTGGAAGTCTCGAAGTCTCCGAGTGACTGAAAAGTGGCTGCAGATTGCAGCAAACCATCCAGAGGCGCATCCAGATGCGTCTTATGAGTACGGGCAATTAACGGGTGAAGAACGTTACTTTTTTGCTGGTATTGCCCACGGACACGTCGGTTGTCACTTAGCACTTGGGAGGCTGTACCTGCATGACAGGAAGGTGGAACACGCAAGAAAATTGTTGGACTTTGCGGCAAATAAAGGGTGCGCGCCTGCTTACAGTTTGCTAGGGAAAAGCTACTTGCAAGAAAATCAAACTCTAGCACTTGCCTACCTCCGACAAGCCTCGCAACATTACGGTGATGCTGACGCAACATACCTGCTCGCCAAGGCTACGGGGGATGCCAAACTTTTGAGGACTGCAGTGGGGCAAGGATCTGGGGATGCCAGAGACTACTTAGCCTTGCAATTACCCCTCGAGGAAGCACTCAAACTCTGCCAAGATTCGAAGACACCAAGAGCTCAAACGATCAGAGGAATTCAGGTTTTTCTTAGCGGTGGGGGTGGGCACAACTATTGGGTTAACAATGAAGACCCAGTGGCGGCGTACATGATGGCAAGGACTCCACCAATCAACCTGGATCTTTTGGACAACGCCCTAAATATTGGAGACGCATTGATGCTAAAGGCTCAACAGTACATGGATGTCCAAAAGTACCGGGATGCTGGATCCCTTTACGAACGTTGCGCGAATGACACTAGCCTCCAATGGCTCCAGTGGGACATTGTTGACATGCAGTACCAACCCGTAAACCGCCGTCCGCAAGCAAAACTAAAGTACGGTAATGCCCTAATGATCGGAGTTGCCCAAGGCGCATACCAAGCGGGTCCGCATTGGATACGCGAAGCAGCGGAAGCTGGTGTCAAAGAAGCAATGCACAAAATGGCTGAAATCCTTGAAGTTGGATGGGGAATTGAAAAGAATCCCGAAGAATCGCAAATGTGGCTTTTACGCGCGCTTGAAAAGTCTAATTGAGGCACAGAGCCCCGCGCACTTTCCAAATTTCCAAAAACTGTCAAGATGTTAAGCTCTCTCCGGACTCCTTTCAAAATGTGGTCTGTTCGTGGCGATGAAGTGGTAGCAATGGACTTGTACTTGAAGTTCCTGGAGGAAGCGTGGCTCCACCCTGAGGAAAATAGATATGCCCTTTACCTTAAGATTTACCTGGAACCCGCGGAAGAACGTGTGCGCTACAATTCTCGCCTCAGTCGTCCCGGACGTTCAACTGGTACTCGCCGCGCTTTGGAGGAGTATTCCCGAATCTGCTATAAATCTAAACTGTAAATAAAAAGAATTCAATGTCGTCTTATTATCATTTTGAGAGTCGTTTGCACCGCGCACTTTCTCAACGAATTTACTTAGTGTCTAGAGGAGAAGGGAATGAAGAGGGGCAAACGTTTAGAGTGATGGGGGCATCTAGTTTTATTTACACTGTTAAGCCTCATGAACTCAAATGTAGTTGCCCAGATAATAGGACTAGGGGAGCTTTTTGTAAACACCTGATTTTCCTTGCAATTCGCGTGTTCCACTTGGCGGAACTAGCAGCTTACACAATTTTTCAGAGTCGTGAGTGGTTGGGTGAATACGAAGCACCAGCAGAAATTAAAGTTGCACCATCAAGCCACCATCGTAAAGAGCCTGAGGACGACGAAGAGTGCTCAATATGCTGTGAAAAGTTTGCAGAAACTGTTGACGAAGAATATACTGGTTGTACCCAGTGCTCTAACATTTTTCACGAAACCTGCATTTACAATTGGTTACAAGTATCACCAAATGCGAATTGTCCTCTTTGTCGAAGCGGATGGTTTAACTAATGAATATATGTTTTATTGAATTTGAGGCATTATACCGAGTTTTCGGAGATGCGCGTGCCATTGCTCGAGTCTTTGCTTTTTGTTTCTTTTAGGGGGCCTAGATTGTTCGCGTCTCTTGCGCTTCTTTGGAGGCGATGGGGCGGTTGGACCTGCTGGAGTTTGGCGGAGAATGCTTTGACAAAATTTGCTTTCCAGGGACTCAATTTGCTGGGCGTTTTTGTCATTACAACAGCTACATTCAATTCAGATAAACCTTACGACCCTTTACTTTAACATATTGACCGCCTCGTGGGCCAATATAGACCTTACGTTCGGGCCACTTTTTATAAGGTTGTTTGGTCTTGTGATACATTTTGTGGCAGTCCCGTTTTGGGTCCTTACGCGCCCAACAAGCGCGCATTTGTGCCTTGGAAACGAATGGCATATGCGTAGTTTTGTTCTTTACATTTTAAAAAGCTTTCTGGTCCCCAATGGTTACTTGCAGATTTTACAAACAGCGTACCCTTCCAAGAGCCTACCGCAAGCAGATTCTAAATCGCAGAAAATTTAACAAGCTGTGTCAAGGTCAAATTCCGTATAAATGGACGTCTGAGGAGCTTCCAAAATCATTCCTGATCGGCGTGGCTCTTCGACCTGTCCGACGGTCTAATTTACCTCAAGAGGTGGTGGCATTCATGCTTGTTTACGACCATAAGCACGTTACCGAACTTGATGGGCGCCCAAGACCAGTCTGCAGACGCAAGGAGCTTTACCTGAACCTAATGTGTTCAGGTCTTAAAGGAGCAGGCTCCACACTGCTGAAGGCCTTCTACAAAAAGGCTAAAACGTTAAAGAAAAAAGTAATCCGTTTGTATGCTTTAGAGGGTGCTTTGGCTTACTGGGCCAAACACGGGTTTATTGAATGTGATGATCCAGAGCAGTTAATGGGTTGTTACAGACGGCGCTATCGCCTTGATCGGACGGGTGGATTCAGAATGACTAAGGTCGTATGAAGGGAGCGTAAAATCTGTGAATGGAACCAGTGGTCTCATTAAATAATGTGGCTCCCATCATAAACCTCTCCTCTCCAAAAGTTATATTCCACCAAACCTTAGCCGGATCCCTAAAATGTGCTCCGCCATCTTTACGTTCGTACACATCCCTTCTGACACTTAAAGGCAGGTTGTAAATGGGTATATATTCAGGATAGTAAGGTTTAATCCATCCGTGGGGATGCCATGTTAAACGTCGGAAAACGCTTTGTAAGTTGACGTCTTGTCCTTTACACAACAGAAGCAAGCTCAGCGCGTCCCTGAGATCCACGTATAGCAGGACTTCTTGTACAATGTCTGGGAGGTCCAGTATCATTGCGCCACTTTGTAACAGTGTTCATCAAGATTGGCGTAAGCTCGGCGGGAACATGCCTTTCTTGAGCCCATTTGAGAATTCTCAGCAGCGCCAAGGCAACGTAAGTGTCCATCTGGAACTGCAAATGGAATGTATAAGTCTTGCCCATCTATAAAAAAAGCAAATGGAAAAGGTGGAAACAGAAGGCAAACAATTTACATGCTTGGAATTTATTGACGCGGCTATTCGCGAGATTTTCACATATAAACGTACAGATCCGGTCATGCAACAACCTTTAGTGTACATTGAACAATCAAATTTAGTTCGAGACTTAGTCGAGTTGCAAAAACAATTACAAACCCTTAAACCACACGAACATTACACACATGCAAACCTTTACCTACATGCCCTGTCTGCAAAATACTCCCGCACTATCTATTCTACATACGTCTACACACTTCTTATTGTGACAGATGACTTCGTGGACTAAGCGGCTAAAGCCCCTGAAAAAGCGCAAACACCAAGAGCCGACGCGACAAGAAGTGCGGGAAAAGGGTGCCGACAAGTGGTGCAAAGACAGGGGCCTCAGTGAGACCGCGACCAAGCGCGTAAAACGCCTGGTGACGGAGGACTACAAAGGGGGTTCTGTGGACTACCGTGATTACCGCAAAGTAAAGGTTGAAGACCGTGTTCCCCGCTCCCTTGAAATACCTCTTACCCCACCTGGTTTCTGGGATATTTCAACTCCCTAACTTCGCCTGCGCTTGGGGGACTTGCTGCGGCTGTGGCTTCTGCGAGGAGACTTTCCACCCAAGCGAGCCAAGTAGATTTTGCGGATAGCTGCATGACCCGCAGAACCCTTCTTGGGGAACTTCTTGGCACCAGACTTGCGCATGTACTCCTTGGTGGCCATAGCCCATGCTTGAGCAGCACTACCAGAGTAGCGAGACTTGGCCTTGGCAGAAGCCCGAGCACTGACAACAGCCCCCCGCTTATTCTCCTTCAATTGACTAGACTTCAGACCACCTCGAGTGGACTTGAATCTACCTTCCTTAACCCGTCGTCGCACCTGAGCATTTGTCAGTTCGGACTTAGGCTTAAGCAAACCTTTAAGAACCTTTTCGCGATCAGTAAGATGTTTCATTTTTGAATGTTGTTTTTTTAAATTATAGACACACAAAAAAAATCGATGCCTCATTACGTAGATTACCAAGTCCGAAAATTTGATGGATTTATTGACAACAAGGGCACCATCCCTTTACAATACAGAGGATATGATCACGGTCAGTATCACGACGCCTTTCTCTCCGTCTCGAGAATTCGAGAGATATTAGGTGAACTTTGCTCAGTACCTTTAGAAAATAGACCTAGACGAGTTCGTAGAATCTATGCTGAAGCTATACATCTCTACGGGAGGTTAATGTACAAACTCACAATGGCAAAGGATGGGGATGATGTTTATGTACAATTTCGTTGGACATCCACGCGTCGTCAGATGGGGATGAAAGGCCAACCCAAGTCTTGACAAATCAAATAAAACACATGTTCTTGGTCTTTACGCTTTTTGGGACACTTGAGTAACGTGAAGTATTCCAGGAGGTCCTCACGGCCAAGTAATTGAGAAATTTTGTAAAAACAGTAGGGGTAGCTGAGGAAATTCTTGCGTTCTTCACGGCAGTGCACCTTGTGCTTTTCCCAGGGTTGTTGAATGGCCTTAAACATCAGCAAAAACTTTTCCTCCAGTTGTGGTTCCAACCTCAGCGGTTCTCTTCCCGTCACTAAACAATAAATTTGCATGGTATGATCGTAATATTTGCGTAACCCGAGTGATCGCAGCGCCCTACGGACGACCCCAAATGTTATTTGTTCTACTTTAGTAACGCCCATGGATACCATGCGTTGCATTACTTTTTGCAGAACTTTCTGAGGAACAGGGGTGGTCTCTTTGGCTTGCAGGTAGTTCAACAGCTCTTTGAAATGTCCAATGCGACGATAGGAGAATGACGAATATTCAATTTCATCCCCGTAAGCCATTGTGAGAACGCTGGTATCCATGTATGGTTTGGTAAACCCGCATCCAGAACATACCAATTTGGCTTCAGATGGTATTTGAATGTAGTTAACTTTGCAGCGAACGCAGACTTCAACTTCTGCAGGCACGTAGGAAATGTTGGTGTCTTCTGACTGCTGAAACTCCGCATCAAACATCGTTTGCAACTTTTCAGTAGAACCTGATTCTTTGTAGCACAATTGCAAAAACGGCAATAATTTACGATCAAACTCCTCAAGAGTGGGCCCGTGCATATTTTGGAGCTCCCGTTGGAGTTTCAGTCGTTCCTTCTTCAACGCCAATCGCTCGCTCGGTTTTACGGCAGACTCGATACGGCTCGTTAATTTGGCTACGCTCCCAACCAAATCCATTTGACGCTGGTTTTGCTGCAAATTAAGGTTGCGTTGTTTCTGTACATGCTCCAAGAAGTTATGGGAAGAAGAAGAAGAAGAGGAAGAGAGTCCAAACGGCATGTTTTGTGTTTTTTATTTAGAATATTTCCAACGGTTTCTGCCAATATTTGCGGCTTTCCGGCGCGGTCTACGCTCTCTGGGCGGAGGTAGTGCGGATCGAGAACGACTGGGTCTTCTTAAAGGTATAGGGGGTTCGGTGGGTCCGGTGGGTCCTTTGGTTTCGGACATTTGCTCTTTGTTTAAGGATGCAACGTTTTTCTGTTTGGTCAAGACGAACACAGATTTGCTATTTTCCGAAGGTTTTCCCAAACACGCTTCCGCATTCTGGTAGGCCTTTCGGATGGTATATTTTGCATGCACCAGTGAAGGCGTTCGCCAATTCCTTTAAAGCGGCTGATGCGAAAATTTAAATTCCATACAGCACGCATTAATTGAGGATGTTTAATAATTGACTCAGTATCTAAGCGACAGTCTCCAAGACCCAACCACCATAACACAGCTTCGGGGACCCGCTCATGACTGTCTGCCAACAGATTAGCCAAACTATCCAAACAATTCTTACGCCATGTCATTCTTGGTGCTGTTTCGTACAAACTTACAATTGGCCGAAGAAAAGAATACTCCTTGAGTACTCTCTGCTCTATTTGATCGATATAATGTCTATAGGCAATGTACGTTACTCGAAAACCAACATCGCTAGCAAAATTAAATAAAGTGCATGATGTACCAGCCTCTGTAAGCATAACATGCACTGCGCACGTAACTGCCAATGCTCTTACATCGGCCGAATTACCTACCAAGTGCTTATATCGCTCACACACCCTTTGAAAATACAGGATAATAAGGACTAAACAGTGTGGATTACACACATAATTCATTTGGAGTAATCGGAGCGCGGATTGACAAAAATGTCTGTGATTCTCACGATCTATAATATCACCATAAGACACGTAATATTCGTTCACAATCCCCACAATCTCGGGTAGCAATTGTGGTATTGGCGGTACTTGCATAATATAAACAGTTTTTATTATAAGATGATTACTTCAGACAAGCCTAATACTAACAGCGTCAAAGGTGATAGCGCGTGCATGTATGCAACGGGGTCGAACGACCGATTCCACCCAACGACGGTAAAGATGATCTGGTGGGGGAATTTCGGTACCATCAGTGTCATAGAATACGGTTAGATTCCCCACAACAAGACGAACATCGTGGTATATAATGTTGGTACCAGATATTCGATGAGCCCTGTGCGCGTATGGCCACTGTCCGGCTGCATCATTTGCACTGAGCGGCTTAAACTCCCGACGACCCAAGCCTCGTACCAATGATCTCGCCTTGTCCGCAATATCGCACAAGACTGCAGGATAATCATTGGGGTCCAAAATTAGCTTGATGCGGTTTTCACTATCAATATTTCCACATGGTCCCACTTGAAGACGAGGTAACGTCAGTAATTTCCCAGTGACCATGACCATGAAGCCAAGGTTGGGGCTGCTTTTGCGTTTGGACACAACCCTGAGATCATCTTGGCGCGAATAATCCAACATATGACCTTTAAGTGGTTCAAGGGGCCTCAGTGTCTTAACGTCGGTTACAAACTCCCTCATGCGGTAGATGTACCGCATCCAATGGCGAACTTCATCATCGGTTTGTGCTGACTCGGGGATGGTGGTGTATTTGGCAGCTTGTAGCTCCCAATCCGTAACATCCTTAACTTCGCCAAAACCTTTGAGCATGGCCTTGATTTTGCGCCTGCGAGGCACCAACCTTTCAGCAATGCTTGGCAGTAGGGTGTGTTCCGACCACGCCTGGAGGGCCAATAGATTCATGCACAGCCTTTCACCATCAAACCACACCATATTGTGACCATAATCAAAAGTAGCAACAACACCCGCAGCGCTAGAAGCATCAGACGAGATGATCTGAATCTTTCGATGTTGAATGAGGGGATTTGGGTGGTAAGCTTGGAGTACAGAAGAACCATAGTAACCCAATACGTACCCTTGCTTCAAGAGTTGTTCCACAACGCTAGACGGATCCTGGAATTCACCGAAATAAAATATATCCACATCAGACGTTGGATATCGCGGGATTTTGGCGTCCAAGAGATGAACTAGAGCTCCTCCTGCGATAACGGCATTACCAGGAAGTTCCAATCGAGGCATGACTGCACGAACAGCCTTGCGATCCAAGTGGGTATAGAACCAAGCCGCTGGAATCGTAAGTTGTGTGGAGCTGTAGAGTACACCAAAAAGGCGTTTGCAAAAAACGAGAACTGACTTGGGATTCGGCCGGTGCAGGTGAAGATCTAACAGAATGCGCGGGTTACAGGCGTCCAAAGATCGCAGCGCTGAAATGGATTTGGTTTCCCATACCTGAAATACTTCCCATAAAGTTTTCAAATCACTCATAATTCGCGAAGGATGCCAGTGCCTTAAAATCTCCATTTTCACCTTGTACTTTAGTTCACCATCCATGTTCAGGTATTGTACTGTGGTCCACATGTCCGCCACCGTGCCATTGAAACCCCGGCCAAGCAAAAGGTCGCGCAAGTTGATGATGTGGTTACGAGGTACACCTTGAGCATTAACCCAACCATCATCATGTTTATGATCACCAAAGCAAACGCCTTTACAATCTGGATCACTTTGGGCAATGTCGCATAGTAGACCGCATGTAATTCGAAGTGGGGGGCAAGTTTGCATTGCTAATTGAAAAAAAAAGTGCGGGTCTAACAATAAAGGCACAAAAATGGAAGGTTTACGATTTTGGAAATTCCTCGTTCTTTCGGTACTTATCTACGGGCTCGCGCTCGTTTACATTCTCGACCAACCTGAGCAGCGCCAGGTCACATGGATGTTGCCTTCTTTGGCGGGATTGGGTATTCTTGTGGTGTGTGTGGCGCACATTGGTGTTGACTGGTTTTCTCAAAAAGCAATGAATACCCGCATGTTGGTGATTTTGGCAATTTGCTTAGCCGTTTACTTACTACTTCAAAGTGCATGGGGTTGGGAAGATTTGGATGAAAATCCTGCAGATGCGGCGTTCTTACCTGTTTACGTACTTACTGTTGCTGCATCGGCTTTTATTCACCTTTATCCTTCTGTAATACCACCAGTGGTAACCCCCATTGCATCACCATCCTATTTAGATAACGTGATGGCCTCCTAATCTCTTAGTCCACCACTTTGGTTTTGCCTCGTTGAGTGGCTCTTTTGCGCGCTAACCGTTCCCGGTATATTTTGCTGAGGAACCAGAATCTTTTACGGCCCAGGCGAAATGGTGGGGTTACCTTAGGTGCCCGGTACCAGTGGATACTACCTGATACGGAGTTGCTCTGAGAACGATTATTCACCACTAGAGCCCCGTAATTTTCAGTGACGGAAGCAAAGACTCTACAAAAATCCTGAAAATTTGGGAAGGCCCCAAAAAATTGTTGGTATAGTTTTTTGCGGGAATCTGGTTTACTATCGGCCAGAGCAAGCACGTAATCGACATTACTGCGACACGCCGGGCTCAGGGACATCACATATTGTATACAACTTATATGGGTCAACAGTAAGTGACGTCCATTCATGTAAATAAAGTTCATTGATTTTGTCTTGAAAATTTTACTATCAAATCCTTGATCATCACAAGCTTGCAGGAGGCGCATGGTTTTGCCTCTTTTTACATTACCGTTGGCCGCGGCGATCATGCCTGAAATCTTATCTATATCCAATTCAGGATCCACAAGCGATGGCGGAATATGTCTTTCAAACATCTTCAAACTTTCAATTGTTGGACTGGAAGCAAATGCAAAATCCACATTGTGGCGCTGGTGAAACATAATATTTTCAGTCAAATGGGATTTACCAGATCCCCGGGGTCCAATAATTAGCCAGGTGGCGTATGGTTTGGCTTTGGATGGGTCGAATTCTTGAATATTGTAAGAACCAGACATGTTCACTTGTTTTATTTAAGACCATTGAATATTTTGGGGACCAAAGGTGAAAAAAAATGGTCAAGAAAAAGTCCAAGCATACGTGGAAAAAAATGTCTCAGCTTGATACCCCTGCCAAGAGGTTAGAGTATACCCACGCCTGTTTGGCCAGCCTCTTAACCTCAAAATCCAATGATCAACCCAACCCTGAGATTCCTTCCCTTGATGGCCAAAATGTCACGAGCAATAAACACTTTTTTTACACTGCTAATGATGCTTGTGATTTACATGTCGTTAACTGTACATCGTGTCATGATTTATTGGGTGAATCTGAAGTTCAATGGATTAGGTGCAGACAAAGCTTTATACCATTATGTTACCAATGTACATAGCTTAACCTAGCATCCATTCATCTTTTTCGGGGACGTCAGAGACATCCGGTTTCTCAGGGGCTTCCGCAACCTTTGGGGCTTCCGCAACCTCCGGGGCTTCCGCAACCTTTGGGGCGTCCGCAATCTCAGGAACTTCCGCAGCCTTTGGAACTTCCGCAGCCTTTGGGGGCTCTGAGGCTACTGGTGCGAATTGGACTTTGGCGCCCTCCCACTTTTGAAGACATGCTGATATTTCTTTTACAGCCTTGCGAAGCTGATGCAATTCCTGTATAAGGGGGTTATAACGATTATGTGGTTGTTGATAATAACGAGGAGCTGTTGGATAACGACCACGCCCTCCATATGACATGTTCTTTATATGTGTTTGTGACAAAAGGGAAGAAAGTTGAAAACAAAACACACGTGAAACTGTTAGTGTGACCCCCCGGTTTTCCCGCTAATGATATGTACTCCCTTGATCAAAGATGGCACAAACATGTAGAATTGTTGGTCCTGAGCATTATAGATGCCAAACAGGTCTGGTGAGCCCGGTGGGGTTCCAAGTTTAAGGTAATTCTTAAACCACTCATGTGATGCGAATGTACCTTGATATTGTTCTTTAGAATCGTGTAGAGTAGGTATGCAAGTGTTACCCTTTGCGCGCCGTTGCATAACTTGTAATTCCTATGGGAACATTTTTGGTTATGCGCGATTAATTTGGTAACATGTGAAAAACTTTGGGTTTCCAAATTACAAATGAGCCGCATCGTGAAACTGTGTGGGGTTCGGGGTTCTGGTCGAACTCATTTTAGAAAAGCACTGAGGGGGCGTCGATCTACAATGGAAATACGATTTGTTGATGATTACATTCACATTGGGCAAGCCTCTCGTTTTCCAGAATATTGTGAACATTGGGTTAATTTCCGAGGTATTCAGGATTTAGAAGGTTATTTAGCCTGGTCCTTACGGAATGCTTTATCATGTGAACGCGAAGCATATCCGATTGTTCACACTCATCGGAGACAGGCTAAAGCCCTCTTTAAAGAAAGGGTTGATCCTATGCGTCTTTCCAATTTTTACGACTCGCTTTTTTCTGAAAGCGGGCGAACATCAGGGACTTGGATTAACCGACTGGAAATACTAGCTCAGCACTATCCAACCGATAATATAGACAAGACAATAGCGGACATTTTCCATAAACCTTTATTATAATGTCTTGCAACGTGGAGATGGTCCTGAATACCCGCAAGCGACGACGAGAATGGCTGGTACGTTACGAAGGAGATGAAAAAGCTAGATGGGTCAAGAGGACGAAGGCGAATCGCGGTTTGCGCCCTGAGACTCAATACATAGTTCGCAAAGTGGGCGCCAAAGTCCGTCTACCTCGCGAAGATCCGCGTTTCAGAGACCGTCATTTTCGCTACGTGTGGTATCAAGGTTTTTTAGAGCGAGACTTGATTCCTTGCCGCTTCCTGTCTGTTCAATAAACTTTTCCGCGTGCATGCTACAATATCCATTGCTTCCACTTTCGTACTTGTTAGAACAGTTCCGGCGTTTGCGAGATAAGTAAGCTCGACAGCGTAAATTGATGGGAGTGCGACACATCGGACATCGTCCCGAATCTTTATTCCATTGTAACAGACAGGCCTCATGAAAGTAGTGAGAACATCGCAAAGTTAATAATTTGGGTTTGGTTATAGGTTCAAAGCAAACGATGCATTCCATGAGTTATCTTTTGTTTAATTCGAACCTTTTCACGGGCTTGACAAATGAACCACGAAATGATTTTTTTTCTGAGCCCTAAAACTAAAACCGTACAACATAAAGATGTCTTGTAAATCTAAATCATGTTTAAGTGAAACCCCGGCTCAGTCGGCATACCGAATGGCAGTTCAAGCCGTTTTGCGGCCCGGTACGGCTTGTGTAGGTTCTGGCCCGGGTCCTGGGGTATCATGTGGTGAATATGGAGCCCTTCGCCGAACCATTGGAGGTCGGGGCGGTATCCAAGATCCAACTTTGGTTCAACGCAGTTATATTTCAAGCGGGTGCGCACCAACCCGCCTGAATGACATGCCAGATACTCAGAAAGACCCTGTCACATGGGTTAACCCGTGTGGTGCAGCTCTTAACAAAGGTGCGGCTATGCAGTCTGTGCATACCCGAAACTCGCTAGTCAACTACGCGTCGGTCAATGAACAAAACGTGAGTCCATACGCTCTCCAAATTGGTAATCGATGGTCAAGTGGCTATCATGGAATGTCCGCGGTAGGAGGCAATATTTCTACTCGGTTGAGAAGTGCCTGTGATACTGAGCAGCGCTTCAAGAATGCCGAGTGTTCGTATATTTCTAGAGGTTCGTTTGGATCTTATGGTATGTAGAAACTCCCCGCGTTAACTTACAAAGAAATGTCGAAGCAAATTAAAGCTCAGCGTCTCGGTTCAGACTCGAAGAGTTTACAACAAGTGCATGATGAAAAAGTGCGCCGTTTAGTGTATGATAATAATTCTGAGTTTGTGCCACCCCCCGGGTTTAACCCATTACCTTTGATTTCCGCAGATCAGGCCTTCATCCTGTACCATGTGTGTGGTCCTGAGCAATGTCCACGTCATCAAGATCCTGGTTTTTGCTTACTGGGTGCCTTTAAAACCCCCGAAGAGGCTCGCAAATTTGCGGCCGAAGCTCATGGTGATTCCAAGTTTGCAATGTACATGAGTCCGTCACATTGTGTGTGGCCCCTACGAGTACGTCACGAAGACCAAGCAAACCAAGAAGCAAATATTAAATTAACGGATGAAGTTTGTGCTCTCCATGAAGCTAACATTAAGCAAAGGGCGGAAGATCACAAGAAAAATGTCGATGATCAGAAGACCGGTCAAGCGGGAAGTTCTTTGGCCACTCGTATCACCGAAGGTCGCCAGGCGCGCGCCAAAAACCCAGAGTGCCAACAGAGATTGGCTAAAGTTCAGGGACAGGCTAAAGGCTGGAGACCCACGCACGACAAGCTAATCATTGGACAAACTTTTGCAGTAATCTTTGTGCTGGATGATATACGGGAGGCTACTCTACGGGGCGAGCAACTGGAGGAGCCCTTGGTGGCCTTTCTGTATGCGGCTGAGGATGTAAAATCCTGTGCAGACTACGCGATGTACACGGCTTCAAAGACCTATCAACATTGTGATCTGCGTGTGGTCGCCATGTACAGTTGGTTGTTTCCGACTCGCATTACCGAAGACGATATCGGGGAAATCAAGATTGCTAACGAAAAAATTCAAGACATTATCAACACTCAGAGACATACTAAACAAAAATTGGCAGAGTTTGAGAAGTTTTATGATGAAAGTCAAATTTATCGAGATTTGCCAGCTCCCGATCTCGTCAAGGAGCCAGAGTCACATCCCGAGAACTCCTGAGCTGAAATTTAGACTCAGTGTCTCTGCTGCGGTCATTCACAGCTTGATTCAATAAACGATCGAATGCACAACGTTGCATTAATTCCGACATTGCTTGTATTTGCAATGGTTCACTTACACCACTCAAGCTTGACAAGACGTCTTGGGGAGTTAGCTGAGCCTTGCGCATTGAACCTTCAGTAGAAAGGTAGGAGTAGTAGATGTACACGTTGACGTACCAAGGATATGGGAATCCCACATGAGAACAGTTACGAATACCCCGAGCCACTCCTTGTAACAGATCCGCCCTGCTATGCACTAAACCACAAACATGTACTGCCCCAACACCCTTTAATGTTATCCCTTCTTGAAAGTCCGAATTGTAAAAGATGATGGTCGCCAACCTGCCTCCTATATTTGCAGGACTATTAAATAATTCCAACAATCGTTTTTGACCAGTTTGATCCAAACGTTTGTGAAGCACAATCACGTTTTTGTAAGGTTTACCTTCTGCCAACCTAGGATTCGCACTTTTGTCCTTGTTAATGATGGTGTAATTGTGAGTTTTGACAAACAGCTCCGCGGCAGTATAAACCTCATTGGATCCCTTGCTAGCCACAAACACAGCCTGTTTGATTTGGTGTATAGCAGCTGGCATTCCCTCTGAGCGAAATCGAGGAATGGAGTTTCGTCTTAATTTTTCAAGATTTGTAAAGAGTTGCCCCAACAACGCGCTGTACTTTCTTACCTCGCGATTGAGTCGCCTTGGGTTCGAGGTCTTCATGACATTCTTGGCATCTCGGTTGTTATTTGGCCATACCAAGCTTTCACTGACACATTTTTGCAATCTTTCGTAATCTGCCAAAGACAAATCTCCTTCTTTCGAAACCTTCTCAAATAAGGAGTCGTCATCGTCCTCAAACATAGCATCAATTTCATCATCAATGCTTCTGGTGCTGCGGGTCTTTTGTTTGGTAGGTGTTCGGGGTTGTTGTTTCCAGTCACCGGTTCGAGGATTATATTCCAATCTTGCATTTGTTGTAAAGCATTTTTTGATAGAATCCTCTTGAGCTTGGGTTAGCACCACGTCCATGTAAACGATCCTTGGGGTTGCGATATGATTGATATCACCCATCATATTGAGATATGAAACACGGCCTCTGAGTAATCGCTCAAGTATTTCTTGGTTAGTAAACCGTCCAGTGGTGGAATTCCAAGCAAATAAACGATTAAAATTTCGAATCATTTTGGGCACTATTTCAGTCATCAGTTTGGCCGAAAACTCCTTACTATCCAACAATGCGTACTCTTCATATTCTCTTTCAGATAAAAGTAATATAGCATCTTCTTCTGGAGTCGTGAGAAGGTTCAACTGATTAATTAGATCGATTGGGTGGTACTTTTGAGGTGTAGCCGTCATTAAAAGAACTTTAACGGCCTTGTGACCAGGATGAAGTTTAGCGTAACGGTAGGAATTCCAACAACCCAAAGTCATAGCCATAAGGTTTCCTCTTTCCTGTGCTGAAGTTCGCATGTCAATAAGTTTATGAGACTCATCCACAAGAAACATGATATTTTCAAATGGATCCTCCGGATCGAAATCCCTTTCTTCGCCCCACAACCATTCTCGAATAGTTTTGTTGCCGTAGTTGATTCGGTTTTGTTGTGCTTGAGTCAGACGATCCCATAGGTATCCTAGACCCGCCTTGGCAAGATTAGCTTGTTGAGCATAGCTCATAACCGAGCTTGTTTGTCTAAATTTGATACCCATGTTATTGTTGTATTTTTTGGAACCCCAGTCCATCAACGCTTTTCGGGCATTGATGCCTTTTTTAGTCTCATTCTTGAGTAGGTTAGATGAAATAGGTTGACCAGGGTTCTCGATGTTATAGGCTTCCAGCATGCTAGATACTCCCATAGAATATATGTACTGTTGAACATTGAAGTCCATGTTTTGCTGAAAAGCGGCTTCAAAAATATAAGGGTTATCTTGTTTAAGACTCTTCGTACCCACGATAATTCCACGATACCCAGCCCGAGCAAATACGGAGTAAATTAACATTCCAGCCGCGGTTTTCCCAGACCCTGCCGAATGACAAAGCATCATGCCATTCATGTGTGGGTTATAAGGGTGCATATAATGGTAACCAAGTAATTGAGAAGGCGTTGGTTCAAAGACATCACACTTACCCCCAGCCTTTTCGTCTATATCATTGTAACGCCATTCAAAGGCTGAAAACTCGCGCGCTACAAAATCTTGAATGGCTTTGCAGGTACGTAATTCTTCCAAGTTAACACTTGGTGGAATACGATCGTAGATGATGACACACGGAGGGTCAGTAATTTTATACCCACATTCACCCTCTTTTTTTGTGAAACCTTCTAAGTTCGTATAATCGCTTTTTATCTTTGTCAACGTCTCTGCGGCATCAGCATCCAGGGAATCCATGCGATTTAAAATTTGTGTGATTTGATCTTCCAACTCTTTCCAATTTTTTTCGTCAGCACCACTGTTGACCTGCGCCTGAACATCTTCGAGATTCGACCTTACTTCCATTAAGTTCAATTTCATTTCTTTCCAGTCTGCTTTAAGACCCAATAAAGCAGTATTTTCCTCACTATGAACATCATCTGTACATCCAGGTCTTGTCTGATCGCATGCCCCACGGTCGATTAATTTCTTGACCTGAGACCAGTTGGCTGCATAAGCTCGGTCAATCCTGACGATATTATGATTCACAGTTCGATTGTAGGATTGAAGACTTTTCATTTCATCCTTCCCTTTGGCTAAAATGACTCGGAGCCCAATTTCCTTTTCTTCTTCCAAGTACGTAGTTACATCATTCTTTAAGTTGCGCCAAAAAATTTTGGCTTCGTCCTGCACACGCCTGAAAAGATCTTGCTGATTTCCTCTTTCAGCATGGACTGACCGTTCCAACATAGCATTCCATTTATTTAGTACTTGGTGTGCTTCTTTCATGGTTGCTTCATAACGTTTAACCAACTGGGTACCCTCTTGGATTGGCCCTACAATCTCACTGTCATCAATCTTAACCTCGGAGCGGTCTGTAAGGCCTTCCTTTATGCGTTCAACCGTTTTTGCTAAATCGGGTAGAGTCTCTTCTCGCATCTTCTTAACCTTTTTCAAAAATTCTGACATTGCTTTTTAACTATACAAACAACAAAAAACATGTCTAAACCCCCACCTCCATACTCACAAGAACCTAGAAGTTTAATTACTCAACTAACTAAACTTTGGGATAATGAAGATGACCAAATACGTTCTAAATACAAACATCTCATCAATCTTCAACGACAAGCTATGGAGCTACAATGCGAAAAGCTTCAATGGACGTTTGAAGAAACAAAGCAACAGCTCGAATCTCAGGAATTGGATGAATTGCAAAAGTTGAAAGAACGGCGAAAAGCCCAAGTCAGCGCATTGTGCAACACACAGTCTTCTTCGTCATCATTGTTTGCCAAGTGGTTTTCTGGACACTAAAAACAAAACAAAAAACTAAATGCTTGGACAGGAAAACAATGATCCGTTGGATCTTGGTATATCCAGCAAAAATCCCTCTGATTTCAATGTAACTCTTCCATCCCTGGATTTAGGTGAACCTGGTCCATACGTAGACTCTGATGCCCCCCGGCAGTTCGTATCATCTTTCGATCGCGGGCCAGACACCCAGGAGTTATTGCCATCCTTTGATCGCGGGCCAGACACCCGGGAGTTCTTGTCATCCTTTGATCACGGGCCAAACACCCGGGAGTTCTTGTCATCCTTTGATCGCGGGCCATTCTTAGATGTTGACGACACCCGCCAGCAACCCCCACAAGCTAAAGAGCCCCCTAAACACAAAACCAAAGCGACTCGCAAGACTCGCCAGACTCGCAAGACCCGCAAGACCCGCAAGACCCGCAAGACCCGCAAGACCCGCAAGACTCGCCAGACTCGCCAGACTCGCAAGACCCGTAAGCGCCTACCAAAAGCAGTTGCCGGCATCCAACGCATGTTAAGCCATTATTTTGAGCAATTTCAGCAGTTTATGTTTTTGTGCTTGATACCTCTTAAAGCGCCTTGGGCCGAGCTCAGCCTTTATCAAAGTGAACTTGTAAAGTTTTTTACAGCGCGTAAGCCACCCACTACATTCACAGATATTACTAAACAATACTATAAAGAATTTGTGCTTCGGGAGGTCCTAAAGAGCCACATTAAGTTGGATAATCTTCAAGAAGAAATGAAATTTGTGGAAAAAGTGAATGTTTATTTAGAATCAAGATGGAATTCTGAATTATCTCCAGAAGTGAAGGCCGCATATGAATGGCGAAGACAACACCCATACCTCCCTCCCAAAGCACGGCTTATTCAAGAATTTGTTCGCAGTTTCGGGCGCCCAATGCCAATGTTAGGATATGCGGCCATGATGTGGACTTACGGGTACCCTTCAAAAACCATATACGGGTGCATATATGGAGATACCTTGGCACAATTGCGTCTTAAGTGGAAAGACACCACCGAAACATTAGTCTTAGCGCAAACAGCGCCGGAACAAGGTCCATTGAGACTTATGGTGAAGCCAGACTCATTGGCAGATGAACAAGAGCTTGGTTCATTGGATAATTTAATGTTTTACCGAAGCCATCCGGGATCTCAAACTAGACCTGGTGAAATCTATTGGCCTGTGGGTAAGTCCACCATGACTCAAATTGTCGGGGATAATAATAGGGTATTCATCTCTACACTCATGACACCGGTACCCATTCACACGTGGGCCCCAAGGTAAAGGCCATTGTGGGCCAGTACATGGTTCGCACTGAAGTCCGTCGACATTAAAAATACAAACGACTTTTTTACCGGTTTTGGGGTCCTTTGAGACCCACTGGTTCCATCGATTCCATATGCTGTACATGTGTTTTATTCTAGGGCTTGCATTATGTGCTTGGGAACCACAGGCGCACAAGATGTCAAATTATCCACGCGAATTTGTACCCGCTCCAGAAAAGTGTCAGCGGGTGTGCGGAATCGCGGTCGTTTTGCTAACTCTGTCTTAATGTCAGTAATGATGTCAGAAAAACGGGAACTAATATCGAAATGCTGCTGGCTTTTTGTACTATACTTGAAATATTGAGCGGTCCCAGTGAAGAATGCAATAGCACTATAAGAACACACATTGATGACCTTAACCGTTATATCATCATCACATGGATCTAACAACACTGACACGTATCCCATAATTGCCGCGAATATAGTACCCACATAGCCGTAACGAGTATCCATCGTTTTGTAGTAATACCCTGCTTCATCATGTCTCTTGGCCCGTGTGCCCAGATCTGCTTGAGTCTCTTTGAGGAGTGCTTCAATACTGTCACTCCAAGGCTCAGCCGCTCTAATTTTGTCACGCGCAGAATCTGACCAGGAACTGCGTTCCTTGTGCATCTGTACAATCACCTCTTCTTTTGCCCTACTTGGTGGAGTTTCCATTTACAAACATGCCAACAATACCCTTTCGGTTCAAGCATGAAACGAAGACTCGACGGTGGGAAACCGAACACACGGATTGGCCGGATATTCGCTACGAACTGGAAAACCGTTACTTATCATCTGGTGGTGCTTACTTGGTGGGTATTGATGCCCGAACGGACCAAGAGTTAACGGAATCATCAACAGTAACCCCGGAAACCCCGCTAATCTTGGTACGTCGGCCTCTCCCATTTTACTTGAGGCCTTATGTACCACCGCATATTCGCGAGAAAGAAGAGAGGGAAAAATTACAAGAACGAGCCAGATACTGGGTAATGCGTAACAAAAACCCAGAGAATGAGGAGGACGTCAAGTTATTTACCTTTTTGCGGGTTGAAGAACTTTCGCAACGGCGGCGACGGATTCATCGTTCCGCCAAATTTCACGCATCCACCTATGGTGGTAAACTTCCGGATTGGTATGAATGTCTCCATTGTGGTGCTAAACAAGACCACATGACCCATGAATGTGAAACCCCACAAGAAACCTTTGTCCCACTTGCAAAGCGAGCGAGTGCGGCTGGTATACCGAGGTCCTTTCTGAGAACCGCCACTCAAGAAGAAGCTCGAACGGTAGCTATGGTACTCCCCGATGGTAGCTTCGTGATGAGAAAGCGCCAGATTGAACAACGCAGTTAGGCAAACGCTTCAATAATGTCAGAAGTCCAGTCATCTTCTTCCAAAAGAACTATAACGGCATCTTGATCTACAAGAGCAATTTTGAAGATACTTGGATCTTGCATGTTCATGCTTGCAGCACTGATAATATACTTACCACCCTCTATTTCCGCATTATTCCATACTTCAGCCAACTCTGGACTAACCTCGTTGTTAACAGCAAGGTACACCGCATCAGGATCACTGACAACAATATCCCAAAGATCAGAAGCAGATATGTTAGTTCCGACAAGCTCGACCTCCGTGGAAGCTTCCGTGTCTGTGGAACCCCCCGTAAAACCTCCTGTGGAACCTCCCGTGGAACCTCCCGTGGAACCCTTCTCACATATCGCCAACATCACAAATGTCGCTGTGAAGACCGCAAGTAATAACTGTATTAAAATAAAAATCTCAGTGGATATCATTCTCTGTTTTTAACATGTACATGTCTAAAAAATCCGCCAATCTTTATACATTAGGCGCTCTCGGAGTGCTAATCATAATCTTTCTACTTGTTGTGATTCTGCCGTTAGCTGAGAAGAACGTTCCACTTTCTTATAATGTCGTCCTCTACCAGCGCACCCCTCTTTACGGAGGAGGTATTCGAACAACTGATCAAGAATACGGTGAAATCCTTCATTACAACGAAGACATTATTTCCCGGGCAAATAGAGTCCTTTGAACATTATGTGCACGTTCAACTCCCATCAATTATCAAGGAAAACAGTCCTCTTAAAGTAGTATCGACTGACAAAAAACGGCTGCAATTGGTTCACTTGAAGAACCCATGGATAGGGAGACCCGTTATGGAAGAAGCCACTGGTTTTCTGAAGCGCTTGACCCCACGAGAAGCCTTTCAGAGGCGCCAAACCTACTGGTTTGATGTGCTTATCGATGTTCACCATGAAACGTTCAAAATTAACCCGGATGTACCCAAGCGCTATGAATTGGTAGATTACAGGGTGTACCAGAACGTCCTATTCATTAAGGCCCCTGCCATGTGGGGTTCAAGTGTTTGCCAAGACTCGGGTAACATGTGTACACTCAAAAACCGCGGCTCCTTCATCATCAACGGGTACGAAAAGGCTCTAATTGCCCAAGAGACTTTAAAGTGCAACTTCCCGTATATTTCGCGCGACCGGGGTTCCAAAAACGGCTTCAAATGTTCTGTGCGCTCGGATCACCCTGATAAAATTCGCTCCACGTCCACCTTGTACATTCGGGTATCGGGTAAAAAGAATTATAGCCATGCCATCCCCAATGTCACCATCACCGTTCCTTTCATCAAATTTGACATTCCCATGGTCGTGGTTTTTCGCTTGCTAAACGTTCGTTCAGTTCAAGAGATGTACAACTATATCATTGGAGCGAACGCATCCTCGGAATTGTCATATGCACTCAGGAGCATTTTATGCACCGACAATACCGAAACCACCAACATGTCCATGGATGACCTGTATGATTGGGTCGGTTCCAGGGGTTCCTCTGAAAAAAACAAACTTAAGCGCCAAAAGTACGCCATGAACATCTTTGCGAACGAATTCTTGCCTCATTGTCAATCTCAGCTGTACAAAGCCTTCTATTTGGGCTACTGCATTCGCAAACTCCTGCGGGTCTACCTCGGAGAACAAGTCCCAGATGACATCAACTCATACTGCAATAAACGCCAAGCCGTGGCTGGCACCTTACTCTCCCGTTTGACTCGCCAATTAATCCGACGCACTCTCAAGATGATTCAGATGCAAATCTTTCGCAATGATAAGGGTAAACCTGTTTCCGATTTTTTTAATCAAAATTGGGTCACCTCGGGCCTCAAATATGCTATGAGTACTGGTAACTGGGGAATTCAAAAGGGCAATGGTAATAATCAATCTGGTGTCTGCCAACCAGTGAACATTATGAACACTCGCTCAAGGTTAGCAAGTCTACGGAGTTACTCCACACCCCTCAATAGGGATGGGAAAATGCCGGAGAAGCGACAACTACACATGGATAACATTAATTGCGCCGCAGAGACCCCAGAGGGCAAAAGTGTGGGGCTTACTGGATCTCACAGCTTTCTCTTGCAAGTACGTGTGGAATGCCCGACCTACATGCTCATCGATTTGTTGCACCAAGATTTTGAGGTCTTCAGCTTGTCGGAAGTCGTGAGACAAAACATGTCCACAAGTGCTCTTTTCTTGGTACTCGTTAATGGTGTACCCTGTGGATTTACTCCCAATGCTCTGGAGTTGCTTTCAAAGTACTGCCTGTACCGGCGCTGGCATTCAGCTCCACAGAACAGCAGCATCTTCTACGATGCAGAGAGTGGGGAGATTTCCATTAACAGTGATCAAGATGACTGTTATCGGCCAGTCTTTGATATGCAACATTTTGCTAAATTGGGTCCAGTGTATCAGGCCTATGGAGCATACCCACATTTGTTCTGGGAACGCCTTATGATTGAGGGGGTCATCAAATACATCAACAAGTTGGAGGAAAAAATGCTGGTGATTGCGTCGTCCTACGAACAGTATCTGAGCCGTCCCAACGAGTACAATCACATGGAAATCCACGCTTGCTTCACCTTATTCGGGTGTTCAGCTGGGGTAATCCCATTTGGTAACTTGAATCAAGCACCTCGAGACATTTACCAATCCGCCATGGGTAAACAAGCCGTTAGTGTGAAGCCCTTGGACTTTCACTACCGCCTGGACAACAAACGCTACTCGTTGGTTTACCCTCAAAAGCCGCTGGTGCAAACCTGGATTGGTCAACTATCTGGTGATAACGACGAGCCCGCAGGACAACCCGTGGTTACGGCTATCCAGATATTTTCGGGCTACAACCAAGAGGACTCTTCGATAATTTCGCGCCAGGCCATCGACAATGGGCTCTTTCAGACCGCTGTTTACCGCACCTACAAAGATTCAGAGGCTAATCATGGTGCGGATATCGAACGCTTTGGAAAGCGCGATGATCCGGATATCATGGGGAAAAAGCAAGGTGATTACTCTAAAGTGGGTGATGATGGACTGGTTCGGGTGGGTCAAAAGTTGGTCCAAGGCGATGTGATCATCCAGAAGAGCATTGAATACACAAGCACCATGAAGACGCAGAGTGAAGACTTTAAAACTGAACGAAAGATCAGGGATCGTAGCGTCTGCGTCAAAAACAATGAACCAGCCACGGTCGAACAAGTGTTTACCCATTCCATCGAAGATGACCTGACCAGTGTCGCCGTCCGCACGGTATCCTATCGTGCCCCTCAAATTGGTGACAAGTTCAGTTCCCGACATGGGCAAAAAGGAGTTACAGGAGCCATAGTCGCACCCGAAGATATGCCTTGGACTGCGAGTGGGGTAAAGGTGGAACTGATGATCAGTGACCATAGCTTTCCTTCCAGAATGACTATTGGACACATTAGAGAAATGTGGCTGGGTAAAGCGGCTTGTCTGGAAGGTAAAGTTGCGGATGCTACTCCTTTTAGAGGCAAATCAGACGAGGAAATCGTACAGATTTTAACGAATAATGGTCTGCCTGGATTTGGTAAAGAGGTCGTCTACGATGGAAAGACAGGGAAACCCCTCAAAAATAGAGTCTTCATTGGTGTATGCTACTATCAGAGACTTCGACATATGGTACAACTATTTTTCAAGTATTCTTCATTCATATTTGTTTTTGTATCAGGTTGCGGATAAAGGACACGCTAGAGCGCATGGTCCAGTACAACACCGCACCAGACAACCTCTAGAAGGCCGCGCGCGCGATGGTGGACTTCGTATCGGGGAAATGGAGAAGGACTCCTTTATTTCCCATGGCGCGACCTCGACTTTACTTGATCGACTACTTACGCATTCGGATGGTTACGAGACTGTTATCTGTAAACAATGCGGTTTCATGGGTGAACCCGAAGCCCCTCCGGGCACTTCACACCGTTCAGTGCTCCATAGAAGACCGTACTGTCGCTATTGCCAATCCCATGAAAATGTGCGGCACGTGAAGCTACCTTATGCTATGAAACTGTTAACGCAAGAATTCCTTGCTTGCCACATACAACTCAAGTTTGATATTGAATAAAAAAGAGTTTATTATCGACGTTTGCAGTAATAGGCGAGACTTGAGTTGAATTCATAGAATGCAAACTTGTGATTGTCTTCGAATTGGATTAGATCATGCGGTATTTTTCTATCACATTGCTTGGCAACTCCGGTGTGTCGAAAACGATCCAGAAAGAATCCAGCAATAAAATTTGGATTGTTCGAAAATTCTCCTCGCTCACTCAAAGACTCCATGAAACTCGGATCCATGTCGTGAATCTGTGTTTCAAGCTCAAATGACATCACCCAAGTTTCCTCCATTTGTCCAAGCGCACCTAGGCAAAGCGATGCCAACTTGTTCTATTCTTGACGCGTATATGGGCTGTAATCATCCGTTCGAATTAGCACGGGCGTGGGATGTGCGGATGAAGTTTCCCAAGCACTGAGAGTTTTTGTCAACGCAACCTTCTTTGGCGGAGCCCCGACGACGTCTGCAATAGTATGTACAAACCGAGTTCAATTCATAGAACGCAAATTTGTGATTGTCATCAAATTCAATGCGATCATATGGTATTTTTCCATTGCATTGTTTGGCAATTCCAGTGTGTCTGAAATGATCAAGAAAATATCCAGCAACATCATTTGGATCGTTTGATGAAACCCGCCCACGTAAAGAATTGATGAATGCTGGATCCAAGTCGTATATTTTATCTTCAAAAATATACGACATAACCCATATTTCTTCAATTTGGCTGAACGCCAACAAACACAGCGATGCCAACTTGTTCCATTCTTGATGAGTGTATGGACTGGGATCATCCGTTTGAATTAGCACATGTGTGTGGCAAGGATGTAGTTTTTTCCGTCAATGCAACCTTCGTTGATGGCACGGACGTGGGATGTACGGATGCAACCTTCTTTGATGACACATCACGCGAAACAGAATCAGAGGCATGTCGGTAGTGCTTTGACATCTTTGTTTTTGCGAAAAGTGGCGCAAGCTAGGAACTCTATAATAAAGGTTTGACCGTATTTTCGGACAAACGGAATTACCTGGTTTTCCCGGAAAAAAATAATAGGTTAAAAACAAACGATAAACACCATGTCCGTAGTTCGACATCGAAGACGTGGCCTTCCAGTTGGCCCAAGTAAGGCCGCGATCGCTAAACTAGCTAAAAGGGGCGGAGTCAAACGCATCGGTAGTGATAGTAGCGGGCGGCACACGTTTGATGAGGTAAAGGGAGTCCTAAAACAGTTTATTGAAACTGTACTGAAGGATGCCATCATGTACACTGAATATGCAAGACGTAAGACCATTACAGTGGGGGACATTCTCTATGCACTGAAGAGGCAAGGAAGGCATGTGTATGGATTTGATGAGGGTGTAGTCGTGAAGCCTAAGAAAACCAAGGTCATCCCGCTCCACCGACGTCGCATTACTGATTATGAGATCTATGTGGATGGAAAGCACAAAGCAAATCGTTCACGACAAGATGGGCTTTGGGATGAACAAAGAGTTGATCAATTACGTCGTGTATATATGGAGGAAAAACAAGAAGAGGCTAGAGATGGTAAACACCGTTACTTTAAAATTTATTTTCGAACCAGACCAAGGGGACGAAAGGCTCAGGAGGCTCTTTATAAAGTGTATATCAATGGAAGGTTATTGAACAACCCCAGTCGATCTAATGGTTTATGGTTAAATCGTGAATTAACTGCTAAATTGAGAAGATTCAAAGAAACACATCGAGAATTAGGCCGAGGATTTGTGAAACTCTATTTGGAAAACAAATAAAAGATGGAAGACTTTATTTTTTGTGATAGTAATATTGTGAACGTTCATTTTGGTACCATGCAAATTGTTGTTCAGAATTGAACTGGATATCATTGACACGAGTTCCATTTGGGCATGGTTTTCCATACTGAGTGTTTTTCAAGAGGTCAATAAAGTCATAAGAAACAAATACTGGGTCATCAGAGGCACCACGGTCACTCACAGCCTCCACAAAATTGGTGTTGTTGAAGTACATTTGGTCCCCTATAAAGTTTACGAACACCCATCCGTCATGGCAAGACGGTTTGAGTTGGAGCCGCCCCAATTCGTCCATAAAAATTGACTTGAGTTGTTTCCACTCTTTGTCAGTAAAGGGGCCGTGATCCTCGATGACAGGTTTAGGAGGCGAGGGGATTACGGCATGTTCAGCGATATGTTGAATTGGTGCTGTTGATGGAGGCTCCGGAGTCCCATCCGGTGAATCCACCATTCCAATAGGATTGGGAGATTCGGTAACCGGTGGAGCCACGGGAGGTTTATCCGATAAATCCATCATTTGAACAGGCTCGGAAGACTCGATTGGTGAAGAAGGTGCAGGAGCCGCAGAAACCGCAGAAACAGGTGGAGCCGCGGTCGAACTAGCTCGAGTTTCCCAGCAGCGTTGGATCATCACCAAAGGGGTGTGTCGCAGCTTAATCTGGTCTTGGTAAAACCCCAAAAGTTCATAGGCGTGTTTGAGCTCAGTGCGGAGTGCGGCGGTGTCAACAATCTTCTGGCCATGGCGGAAGCTGTAGCGACATAGGGATTCCGCCAGAGGATTATTGCAATCATCCAAGAGCACATTGATTATTTGCTGGAAGACCAAAGAATCCTTCATGCACTGTTGCATTTCCGCCATTGCAGAATTGGCAAGATCACGCTCGAACTCGGCGGTCTTCCATTTGAGCTCAGATTCCATAACCATTTTGCGAAGGCGCTCCACTTCGTTGGTCAAGTTGCGATTCTGCTGCTTGGTACATTCAAGGCGACTTTGGGTATTTTCCAAGCTGCGTTCAAGGTTCATGACGCGATAATCAATGTTCGTGTAGTCGGTGAACATCGGAGGAATGGATGGGGCATCCACAGTCAATAAACCTTTGATCGCAGGATTAGTTTGGCGCTGCCACCCCTGAACAATGTTGACAATCTTTTGATACTGGTTGGGCAACTTTGAGTCCAAATCTTTCCAACGCTTTCCATCAGACCGCTCACGGTAACGTTGAACCGCCATGGGTGCATCACGAGGAGCATTGACAGCTTTGTGCAATTGGCTCTTCAAGCTGCGGATTTCGTTGTTGAGGACACCAACTTCCACCCACCGTTTAGAATTCTCGACCACAGCTCCCCATCGTCGACCCATAGCGTTGTTGGTCCGATGGCGAACCGAGCATCTCAAGCAACCTTGACCTTCATCGTTGATCCTGGTAAAGTCGGCCACCAAAGGAACTTTGACCATGTTGTTGTACACTTCCTCGGGAACCTCCACGTGATGCAGCCCCATCTTCACAAACTTGGTCTTGCAATCACCACATTTGTGATCCAAACGATGAATTACCGTCGCACACTTGCGGATAATGCTTTCCATGATATCAATCGGGTTGGATCGAAAGTTTTGCGACTTCAGTTCCTTTGATCTGCGTTTGGGAGGGTTTTTGGCCAGACGCAAAAGACAGGCCTTAGTCTGCGCAATGCCTCGTTTCCGTTCCCGTTCAGCCTTGAGAGACAAACGAGTAACCAGAGTGCGTTCCATCGGAGACTTGTATGTTGAATTAAACATGTTGGACAAAAAAGTGCGGAGGGAAAAACCTTTATTGTTGGACCTTTCGAAATCCCGGACTTTCCGGAGTTTCCAGTAAATTCCAGTCAGTGTCAGTTTTTATTGGGGACTCCTCCTGGAATTCCATCCGCGCCCTGACCTTCTGAAGTTCACTCCGTATTTCTCTCAGTTGCAGGCTTTGGGCGTGCAAAAGAATTTCCAATTGTTCCAAGTTCACATTTTGCGAATCCCTGCCCCGCTTGGTCTCCTTGATCCCCTTGCTTGTGCTGATGTTCCCCATACGTTGCTTTGGTTGCAGTAAGGTCGTTGGTGCTTATTACAAATCATACCTGAAAATGCTTCGATCTGGCGAAACCAAAAAGAACGCTCTGAATCGTCTTGGGATGAAACGAATTTGCTGTCGACGGATGTTCTTGGCCCATGTGAATCGCATTGACCTTCAGCTGGAAGTCCAACGTCTCGAACAATATAATGGACAATAAAAAACAAAATAACTGTAACACAATGGATTGGAGATGGATGTACGTTGACCCTCCAACCCGAGATGTGGCTCAATATTTTGAACGGAAACTTCAAGGACCAGATAGTTTATGGTTTCTCAAATATATGGGTCAGTTTGTGACCGATGTGGTCCCGAAGCATACCACATCTCAAGCTGCATTAGCTACTTGGCTGGGCCATATAGGATTTAACTTAAATCAAATGTCGTTTATGAAGGCTTACCAACAATTCATGAATGGTATACCGAATTACGACAACAGTCAAAATTACATTATCTACATATACATTATCATTGACGGTTACTATGTAAATACTGTGCTTTACATTAATTCCTTGAATCCCAATCCTTTATTTGAGTATTTTTGTCCGCATCCAGAACTGTATGCATCCTCTGAGCCCCTAAGATCCATCATATGCTTGTTTATTCAAAAACTGGCCGATGAATGGATGCGTATGGGTCGAAGGCTGTGCAAGAGCATGTGTAAAGCGTACCACTTTGATGGTAGTCAATTTAGGCCTTCCAATCTTTACACCAGTCTATTCTTGGCTGAGCGCCAAAAGGGTTCCTTTAAGCAGGTCTTCAAGTTATTTAAGCGTATCCGTGACGGCGCTGCTTTTGAAACAAAAGCTTTGCGTGTGCTACAAGCATATGGTAGAGATTTGGCCAAATGTTTTGTTACTATTAATCCTGAACGTATTGAAAATTTATCTGGTATCGACAGGGACTTGACTGTGGGAAGATTTCGCAAATACGGTCAGCGCTACTTTAGTTTACAGTCTATTGAACCAGTAACAGCTGAAGTTATGGCAAAGGTTTGGCCGTACTTGGAAACTTGCAAACTCCTCCAGGGTTCTCGAGACTTAGAGTCTTTGCAATCACAAGCCTGGGGAACCGACTTAACAGAAGATCAGGCGGAAGAATGGAAACGGTTTATTCCTAAGGGTGGTGCTGTGCGTCCATCATTTTTCCCACCACCAGTCGTGGTTACCCAACCCCGTAGAGCAAAAACACCTGCTGCGGGTCGCCGACAGAAGCGCCAAAGTGTCGCAGAAAAGCGAGAGGAAGAAATAGAGCAGGCAATAGAGCGGTTTTTGCGATCGTATAAACAAAACAACTAAAACGACGAAGAAAACTCGTATTATTAGTCGTAACAGTAACGCCCTCGCAACTCTCTAAACTTGCGCACCGACCCATATTTGTGTTGTAATTCCTGCGCGGACGGTAACTCTGGAACACCCAACAACCAGCATCCTTTAAGGGTTTTTTTGTCTGAAGAGTATCCCAACCATTGTAGATAAGGTTGTTGGGGCCGAGTGGATCTCAAGGATTCCATATACTCAATGATTCGAGGAAACTCTTTGCCTTCTCCATAATAACTCAAAGGTTGTGTTAATATCTTAAGTACTTGATCACGCAAGGATGTGTCGCGTTTCTGGGAAGGTCCAGAGTTTGGGAGATTTCCACGCCTCCATCCGACACTCCGATAAGGGCAAACGATTCTCAAGGAAGCATAATGTGCCAAGTTCATTATAATAAAACTTTGTTCATCTTCTGAAACCCAAGGTACCGGAAATTGCAGAAGGATCTTCATGGTTCCTGCGCTCCCGAATAAACATGATGTTGTCAAGGAAGGGGAGTCGTGGAGAAAACCCGAAGAAACATAATAACGAGGAATGAATTGAGGAATGGCGGTATCTGGTGAAGTTCGTGAATCCAAGCATGGAAATGTGGCTTCTTGCCGCGACTTGTCGGACCCACAAAATTGTGTCACCAGATGGGCACGTCCTTGAAGCAAAGAACGTTCCAGGATAACATCCCAGTTGAGGAAAGGGACGAAATCCTCACTTAAAATACAGATGTACGATTCACCCTTATAACCTTGAGAAAGCAGCTGGTAAATTGCGGTACTGGTACCACCCCAATTGGTTACGTTATGTACCCTAATATGTTTATGGTTGGATGCGGGTTGTCTTTGATGTGTCAAAAAGATGATACGTTGTGGAACATATGCTTGAGACCGCAGCTGTTCTAATTGAAGTGGGCTCAAATTCGGTACCACTGCTAATATTTTGGAGCCAGTTTCGCGCATTCGAGCATTGTGTATTTGTTTCACTTCCCTGTCCAAACCATGAGTCTGACTGCGGTTATATATGGACGAAACCACAATGACTAAGAATGCAACAGCCGTCAGAATTAATAAAATCATCTTTTTACAAGCAAAAGAGTTTACAAAGAAGGTTGAGAAACTAGGTTTTTTTTTATTTAAAATTTCGAATCATGGTAGCATGCCATTCGTCAAGTACTCCATCTGAAAGCCCATAATTCACGACACGTAGTTTATGGTGCTGCAAGTGATAGTCATTGAAAAACGTTCCCAAACTGCTCCTATCATACCAATTGGTATGGGCCAGGAATCCGCTGAAGTGAGCCACAATCACATAAACTGCAGCATCGCTTTGACACAAACGAAACAGCACCATAGGTAAGTAAACCGGTAAAATATTGAGACACAATTGTTCCACCGGGTGCGCATGATACACAACCTTGGCTTGGGGATTTTCGAACTCATGGTGCACGTGATGTACGATTGCATATAGTCGTGGATGGTGGAGCAGTCGGTGCACATAATAGAAGAGCACACTGGTCACTGGAAAGCACAAGGCCAGTTGCCACCAACTGCTGTGAGCCTCATCATAATGTCCGGCCCAACAAGACCATTCGAATAACAAGTTACTTCCCAGCATATTTACCACCATCAGGGGATTCCATGGGATCTTTGTGGTGTGCCAAAACTCCACTGAATCTTGAAACTTCTGAGGAACCAAGTTGTCTGACAGGTGAATTGCCAGAAGGTCTATTATTGTGAGTAAAAATGTAATCTCAAACATCGTCGTCTTCTTGAATCCACAAAAGAATTTCGGAAACTAGAGTGCCTATGAACGCAAGTACGAGAAGTACAATGGCTGCGAACGTCCACTTCTTTTCCTTGTGTACCCATTCATTCATAAAGCCCAGGGATTGAGTTTGTGACATGCGGTTATGTAAGCGGTACAGCAGAACTGCCAGAGATACCGTGGCTATGCGTTCAATGGCCACCGATATCATGGCCAGCACATGCGCAACTTTACGAGTGTTCATATCTCTTTTTTACATATTAAGCATTGGTTTCCTCAGCCAATTGTTCAGCACAAGCAGCTTCAATGATTCCACGAATGCGGGCAAGTTCGGCTTGATTTTCTACAGTTTCGTCACCAAGCAATAATTCTACCAAGTCGTAGAAATCGTAGAGGTCTTCTAAATCATCTGCAGCTAATTGGGCCGCTTTTTCGGGGTTACATGCATATTGATCTACAATCAATTGAGCTACCAATCGCTCGAGCAACTCTTGCTGTTCTCCGGTCCAATCCCCCGCCTCTCCAGAACCTTTACATGCATCATCGAAGGGATTCAGTTTATCTCCATAGTCACAGCCTTGAAGGCCAGCGGCCAAGGCAAATAGTCCGAGGTAGATAATAACAGCAATGAACAGTCCAAGAAAAAATCCGCCAGTTGCATCCATGGTTTTCGTTTGTTTTACAAGGAACAGAAAAAGTCCTGGCGTATTTGTCAAAATGAGGTGTGGTCTTGTTGGTTTGGGACATTGGGGTAAAAATCTTTACCGAGAACTGGGAGCTAGGTTAGTGGCCGTGTGTGAACTTGATACCAAGGTGTGGCCCACATATCAACGACCTGGGCTCAGGTTCACTACAGACTTACATGAGCTATTGGATCTCTGTGACGCTGTCTATGTGGCTACTCCTATTGGTACACATTATGGGGTGGCCAGAGCAGCCCTGGAAGCTAAAAAGCACGTCTGGGTTGAAAAACCATTTTGTACAGATAGTAAACTTGCCGAAGAGTTAGTTAAATTGGCGCAAGCTCAAGGTGTGCGGCTCTTCGTGGGGCATATTATGAATTACCACGGTTCCTTCTTGAAGGTTCTGGAGTGGTTAAGGCAAAATCCGGGTGAACCGATTTTGCAATTCATTTCTGAAAGGGGCAAGGTAATCCCCAATAATCAACGACATCCAGGTGATCTACTTTTTGACCTAGCTCCTCATGATCTGTCTATTATGCGGCGTCTTCTCAGTGGTCAAGAAGTTGGAGTACATATTCAAGGCTGTCCTCAGACTCATGTGACCGCTCATTTTGTATTTTCCAGTGAACAACAAGCGTTCATGACCTGGTCTAGGACTTTTGTCCAAAAGAAGGCTTCCTACACTTTAGTGACCCCGAATTTCATGTTACTCTTTGATGACACCAAGAGTGACACCTCTGAAAAATTATTGATTCAACATCGATCGACTGGGTACCAACATTTCGGGGAACCCCCCGAAGAGTGTACCTCACCGCTTCAAAATGAAATCCAAGCTTTCTTGGATCCAGCCGAGCCATACACCACTGGTGAAGAAGGTCTCGAAGTTGTAAAACTTTTGGAAGTCCTAAAACAAAACTTATGAGCGCTCCTTTTGAAACTTTAACATACGAAGACCCCAAGGTCACTTTTACGCGATACAACCCTGAAACCGCGTGCCCACTACCACAATGGGTTCAACCTCCCATGAAACCTATTGTTCACGCCCCTCAGCCGCGTTATCCGGCTCTCGGTGGCCTGCGTCCAATGTCTGCTTACTCACCAGCCTATCTTCGGTCGCAATGGTTTCGTCAACAAAACAGCTACCGCTGAGGCCCCTGATCCCGTTGTGGACGCGGATGGCGCTGCATTTGTTGTTTCTTTAATTTAATATACTCTTCTTGGAGGCGTCGATATTTGCGGGCCTTTTGTCGTTCTTTCTTTTGCTTTCGTGTTTTTCGTTCCTCATATTGACGCTGCAACGTATCTTTATAACATTGTCGATGATCGTGACAGAATTCATCCCATTTTTGTTCATCTACCAGGTATCCCACGGGTTCCCGGCATCCTGGACAAATACACACTGTTGGGGAATTACCAGCGGGAATTGAAACAATTCGAGGCATTTTATTTTTATAGACACATTCGAAATGTGTAATGCGAGATCTGAAACGATTATGTTATACTCCATCCAGTACGCCTTTTCCATGATTATGGGTATCGTGTACGCGCCTTTTTGTGCTACGGACTTTTACTTGGAAATTGCGTCTGATTTATTAATATTGGAAATAATTAAACAAACTTAGAAAAACCTAGAATGTCAAATACTCCCAATACTGAACAAGGGTAAATCAAACCCAAGCCCTCGAAAGGGCGCTGCAGTTAGAAG